>Ga0187892_10000745_pt1 | contig 81675 bp, 59 predicted proteins | sample MA1701073metaG_FD_139345 | JGI IMG/M metagenome (GOLD analysis project Ga0187892, IMG submission 139345) | Bio-ooze microbial communities from a basaltic lava cave in the Kipuka Kanohina Cave System on the Island of Hawaii, USA - MA170107-3 metaG ... | reverse complement strand
TCCTCGCGGCTCGGCCACTCAACGTATCGTCAAGATACGCCTCGCGGCCTCGCCGCTGCGGTTGCCCGGCCTGACGGCATCTGCGCGGTCTCGCGACGAAACCTGGTGAGAAAAGCGGGCTAGCCTGGCGGGATGATGAGGCCCGAGCCGGACGGGGAGACAAGAGGCGAGGTGCCGCTTTCGCCTCCTTCGGCGCCGCCCGGCTGATCGGGTTCCGGCTGCGGCATCAGGTGCAGGAAAGAGCGGAACGCCAGCGCGCGCAGGAACGAGACCTTCTCCAGGCTGCGGGCCGCATCGGCCAGCGCCCCGCGGACCGCATCGCAGAGCGCGGCGGGCAGCGGCCGGCCCGCCAGGGCGAACCACAGCGCCATCTCCGCCATGCGATCGGCGTACAGGGAGCGCGCGCGGTTTCCCACCACGTCATCGAAGGCGGCGTCGATGATCTGCGTCAGCCGCGCCGTCATCTGCTCCCTGTTGATCACCACCGTGGAGGACTGCGCTTCCTTGAAGCGCGCGTGGTGCTCCTTCATCATCTCTTCGGGAAGCAGCCAGTGATCCATCTCGTGCTCGCTCATGAGGCGGGCCGAGTCGGGCAGCAGCCGCGACTCCTCCTCGGCGGGCATCTCCGGAAGCACGTCGCGCAGCGGCGACACCACCGGTTCGGCAGGCTTGGTGTAGAAGTCGGCGCGCAGCAGGGGATAGCCTCCGCCCTGCTCGCCGCGCGGGGCGCCGCGCTTGTAGGCCCGTGACATCAGCCAGTCGACGTACTTCGCCGGGACCTGGACCAGAGGAGCTCCCTGCGCAGCCATGTCGGCGAGGACTTCCTTGAACTGGGTCTTGTTGGGCAGGTAGGAATCGACGCGCCGCATTCCCACGGCATCATTGATGATCCCGCACATGGCGTAGAGGCCCCCTTCGGGGCGCGGCCGCGTCAGCCAGCTGACGCGCGTTCCATCCATGTCGACGGGGGAGAGGTAGCCGGTGACTTCCACCGGCTGTGCGATCCGGACCGGCTCGGAGGGGGCTTCCGGGCGGGCCGCCGCGGCGATGCCGCGTTGCTGAAGCCGGAACAGCGAGCGGCGGATCTCCCGCTTGAGATCCTTGTCGGCCGGGTCGCGCGCCTCCCAGGCAAGCAGCTCCTGTGCCGATTTCTCCAGAGCGATGCTGCCGAGCAGCTCGGCGATCGTGAGATCGCCGTCGGGGTCCACTCCGATCGCGGCCACCAGAGCGGGGAGCAGCTCGTCGTCCGGGGCGTCCAGATCGACGCCGCGCTTTTCCAGCAGGTCATCGCCGCGCTCCAGGCGGGCATCACGCTGTTTCTTCCTGCTCATGATTCGCATTCTACCGGATGGCCGCGTCTGCTACCAGAGATCCCGATCCGCCAGTGACTTCGGGGACGGGACACGAGCCCGCATTTCTCACCAGATTCCTGCTGCGACCGCGGATCTGCTCGCCATGCCGGGCGTCCTCGCGGCCCGGCCACTCAACGTATCGTCAAGATACGCCTCGCGGTCTCGCCGCTGCGGTTGCCCGGCCTGACGGCATCCGCGCGGGCTCGCGACGAAACCTGGTGAGAAAAGCGGGCCAGCCCGCATTTCTCACCAGATTTCTGCTGCGACCGCGGATCTGCTCGCCATGCCGGGCGTCCTCGCGGCCCGACCACTCAACGTATCGTCAAGATACGCCTCGCGGTCTCGCCGCTGCGGTTGCCCGGCCTGACGGCATCTGCGCGGTCTCGCGACGAAACCTGGTGAGAAAAGCGGGCTAGGACTCAAACTCCAGGATCGTCTGCAGCCGGCTCATCCCTGCAGGCCGGATGACATAGGCGCGCAGACGCGCGCCAAGGAAACCCCTGACAGCATCCACGGTCTCGGGGGTCATGGCTCCGTGGGTTGCGATGAGGCGGCAGCGCCCCTCCGCGCGCAGATCCACCTCGAGCTCCGAGGCCGACAGCAGGGCCAGCGCCTCGGCCACGGTTCTCTCCAGCGATCCGTTGATCGAATCCGGAGCCACCGGCTGCACGTCGCGCAAGGACAGCCAGGCGCTGCGCTCCTCGCGCAGGAAAAGAATCCGGCAGTCGCCCGAGCGCAGCTCGGCGATCAGCCCGATCCTGTCCGGCTGCGCGCGCGGCGCCGCCGGCGCGCCGAAGGCGAAGGGCTGCCGCATGATCGGATGATATACTCGCCGCCGCTCCGGAGGGACCGTCGTGCCCGTCTACTCCCACTCCCGCATCTCCGCGTACCAGAACTGTCCCCTCCAGTACCAGTACCGGTACATCGACCTGATCCGCCGCGACGTGGAGAGTGTGGAGTCGTTTGTCGGCAAGCTGGTCCACGAAGTGCTCGAACAGCTGTACGCCGATCTGCCGCGGGCGCGCGCCGCCGGCGCCGGGCACTTCCGCGCGCAGTTCCTCGACCTGTGGCGCGCCCGTATCAGCCGATCGGTCCGCGTGGTGCGCGAGGGCATGACACTTGAGGACTACCGGTCGCTGGGCGTCCGCTGCGTGGAGGAGTTCTACCGGCACTATCACCCCTTCGAGTCCGGGGAGGTGGTCGGCCGTGAGCTGCACGTGGAGTTCTCGCTGGACACCGCCGGCAGCTATCGCATGCAGGGGTACATCGATCGCGTGGATCGGGTGGCGCCCGGGGTCTTCGAGATCCACGACTACAAGACCGGCATCCTGCCGAGAAGCGGCGCCCTGCGCAGGGAGCGCCAGCTGACGCTCTACGAGATCGCGCTGCGCCAGATGTGGGAAGGGGTGCTACAGGTCCGGCTCGTCTGGCACTACGTAGCCCACGATCGCGAGTTCGTGGAGCAGCGATCGCTCGATGATCTCCAGCGCGTTCGCATGGACACGATACACGCCATCCAGGACATCGAGGCCGCGGCTGTCTTCCCGGCCAGGGTGGGACCGCTCTGTTCCTGGTGCGAGTACCAGGAGATCTGCCCGGCGATGGCGCCGCGCCGTGCCGCGGCGGGAGCCGGCGTGGTGGTGAGCGAGCCGCTTCCGGAAATCAACCCGCGCACAGGCCAGTACCTCCTCTTCGACACAACACCCGTGCGATGACGCAGCGCCGGCCGCGCCACCGCGACGTGCGTCTCGTGGTGGGCGCGCCCGTGGAGGGACCGCACGGTCTGCAGCAGGCCTTCGTCGGGGAGCTGCGCGCGATCCGCGCGGAGGATCCGCTGCGCCCCATCCGCGTCCTGGTCGGCAGCTCCATCCTGCGCCTGCACCTGTCGCGTCTGCTGGCCGCCACGCTCGGTGGCCACGCCAATGTGACATTCAGCCTGCTCAAGGAGCTGGCGCTGGAGATCGGCGCGCCCGCTCTGAGAGACAAGGGGCGCCGGCACCTTTCCGATCAGGGCCGGCGGCTGCTGCTCGAGCAGCACGTGGCAGCGTCGGCGCACGGCACCTACTTCGCCCAGGTGGCCGGCAAGGAGGGATTCCTGGAGGCGCTGGGCGCCACCATCGAGGAGATGAAGGAAGCCGGAGTCGAGCCGGCCATGCTGCGCTCCACCGCCGCCGGGATCGACTCCGCCCGCGGCGCGGGCGCCGCAGCGCGCCTCACGGCGGGCAAGCTGCGCGATGTGGCAGAGCTGGCCGATGGGTACGACGACGCGCTGCGCAGCGAGCGCTACTACGACCTGCAGGATGCGATGCGCGCCGCCGTGGAGCGGGCTCCGGCCGCCGCCGGCGAGCCCGGCGCCGGCCCGCGGCCCCTGGTCGTGGTGTACGGCTTCTACGATGCGACCTGGCTGCAGCGCCAGCTCCTGGAATCCTGCCTGAGCTTCAAGCAGGGCGTGATCTTCTTTCCGTGCGAGCCGGCGCCCGAGGGCGGCCTGGAGGATCCCTTCGCCTTCACGCACCCGCTGCTGGACTGGATGACTTCCTGGGCGGCGCAACGCATCGATCTGCCGCCGGCTGCGCCCTCGCGGCGCGACGTCCAGTTTCTCTCGGCGCCCGGCGAGCCGCGCGAGGCGCTCGAGGCAATACGCTGGCTCGTCGGCCTGGCGCGCGAGCGGAGCATCCCCTTCGGGAGCATGGCGCTGCTGTATCGGTCCCCGGAGCCGTACAGAGGCCTGGTGCTGGATCTCGCCGAAGGCAGCCCGCAGCTTCCCGCCCACGTCGCCGACGGCCGGCCGCTGAGCACGACCCTGCCGGCGCGCGCGCTGCTGGCCGCGCTGAAGGCCGCCGAGGAAGGGTATGCGCGCCGATCGGTCATCGACGCGCTCGAGCTGGCGAACCCGGGCGACCCTGCCGCGCTCTGGGACCGGCTCTCGCGCGAAGCGGGGATCGTCAAGGGGATCGACGCGTGGCGGGACCGGCTCGGGCGGATCGAGCGGCGCCGCCCCGTCAACGATGAGATCGAAGATCCCGCGCGGGACGCCAGGGCGCTGCGGCTGCTGCGCGCGCGGGTGGATGAGCTGTACGCGGCGCTGTCTGCCCTGCCCGAGGCCGGAAGCTGGCGCGCGATGGCCGACGCCGCGCTCGCCCTGTTCGAGTGCCTGCCTGCCGGCGGACCGGCCGCCCATCGCGAGGCGGTCGAAGCCTGCCTGCTCGAGCTGGGGACACTCGACGCGATCGTCACGCCCGTCGCGCGCGAGCGGTTCCTGGCGTCGCTGCGCAGGGCGCTGGCCGCACGCTCGCTGCCGGGCGGCCGGTTCCAGCGATCCGGGATCTTCGTGGGCAACGTGATGGAAGCGCGGCTGGTGCCGTTCCACGCCGTGGCTGTCGTGGGGCTGGTGGAGAGAGTCTTCCCCGCGCCGCCGCGTCAGGATCCGATCCTGCTGGACGCGGAGCGGGCCGAGATCAACGGGATGCTCGCCGAGGAGCGGCTGCCGCTCAAGCAGCGCCGGGCCGATGAGGAACGGCTGCTGTTCGCACTGGCATCGCGCGCAGCCGACGAGAGCCTGCTGCTGGCCTGGCCGCGGCTCGACCCGGCTACGGCGCGCCCGCGCATCCCATCACCCTACGTCCTGCGCGCCGCCTCGCAGGCGGAAGGCAGGCCGGTGGACTATGGCCAGCTCGATCGGCTCAGCCGTGTGCGGCGCGTGCGGCTTGCATCGCTGGCTCCTCGCGAGATGTCCCAGGCGCTGCTGGCGCGGGAGTACGACATCTGCGCGCTGCGCGCGGCGGCCCGCGGCGAGGAGACGCCGGCGCGCATCGCGGGGTTCCTGAATTCCAACCCGCTGCTGCGGCGCGCCCTGGAGGCGGAGCGCTCGCGCTGGGGCGAGCGGCGCTTCACCCCGTACGATGGCCTGCTGCTGCGTCCCGGAGTGGCCGAAGCGCTGCGGTCCCGGCTGCCCGCGGGCGCCGCGGTGTCGGCCAGCCGCATCGAGGAGTACGCCACATGCCCGCTGCGTTTTTTCCTGCAGCGCGTCCTGCATCTCGAGCCGCTCGAGGATCCGGTGGACCGGGAGCGGCTCGATCCACTGCACCGGGGCGCGCTGGTGCACGCGATCCTCGCCGCCGTGTTCAGCCTGCTGCGCAAGGAGGGGCTGCTGCCGCTGCGGAGCGCGGGGGTGGCACGCGCGCAGACGCTGCTCGGGGCGGCCGCGGCGCGCTACTTCGCCCAGGTCGAAGAGGCTGGCCTGACGGGCCACCCGCTCATGTGGGAGATCGAGCGCGATCAGATCCTCGAAGACCTGGAGCGCGTCGTGGAGGCGGAGGGGCGGCGCGAGGATCGGTTCGAGCCGCGCCACTTCGAGGTCCGCTACGGCATGAAAGCAGCCCTCCAGCAAGCCGGCGGCGCGGCGGCAACGGAGGCCGGGCCGGTGGAGCTGGAGATCCTCCCGGGACGCACCATCGCGCTCAAGGGAAGCATCGACCGGATCGATGTCTCGCCCGATGGCGAGCTGCTCCAGGTGGTGGATTACAAGACGGGCAGGATTCAGGACCGCTACACCAACGACAGCCTGAAGGGAGGCACCACCGTCCAGCTTCCGCTCTACCTGATGGCCTCCGAGAAGCTGATGGCGCGCGAGCACCCGGGGATCCGTGCCGAGCTGGCCCGCTATGTCTCGGTGGACAGGCGGGGCGGATTCCGGGAAGTGACCTTCTCGGCGCGGGCGCTCCAGGAGCGCCGCGAGGCGCTGGCCTTCGCCATCAGGACCTATGCCCACGGGGCCGGCCGCGGCGTCTACTTTGCCTACCCCGACGACAAGGTCTGCCGCTGGTGCGACTACCGGCTTGCCTGCGGCGAGGGACGCCGCGAGCGCTTCGAGCTGAAGAGTCGAGACGAGACCGCCGAGGACTTCCTGAGCATGCGCCGGAGCGAGGCATGAGGCCGCAGCGCGCAGGGGAGGGGCGCGAGCCTCTCGACCACGATGTCCGCCATCGTGCCGCCACCGAGCTGAACGCCAGCGTCATTCTCGAAGCGGGCGCCGGAACGGGCAAGACGACGGTGCTGGTCTCGCGCGTGATGAGCATCCTGCGCACCGATGTGCCGCTCGAGTCGGTGGCGCTCATCACGTTCACCGAGAAGGCGGCGGGCGAGCTCAAGCAGAAGATCCGCGCCGAGATCGAGCGCGAGCTGGCGGTGGCGCACATGACGCCCAGCTGGCAGCGCGTGCTGCGCGAGAGTCTCGAGTCTCTCGATCGGGCGACGATCTGCACCATCCATGCGTTCGCCGCCTCGATGCTGCGCGAGCGGCCGGTCGAGGCGCAGATCGATCCACGCTTCACGACCGCCGACGCGCTGCAGGCCACGATGCTGCGCGAAGAGACCTGGGAGCGATGGATCGAGGAGCAGACGGCCGCGCGTCCGGCGCCGCTCGCCAGAGCGCTGCGCAGGGGACTCAAGCTGAGCCAGCTGCGCGACCTGGCCTTCGCCCTGCTGGCCCATCGAGAGATCCGGATCCAGCCCGGCCCGCAATCGGACATGGGGAGCCTGGAGGCGGTGCGCCGGTCGGTGCCGGGCGCGCTGGAGCAGCTCGATGCGCTCTGCGCCTCCTGTATCGATCGCGCCGATCGGATGTGCACGCAGATCCGGGAGCTGCATGCCCATGTGGAAAGGTTGCGTACGGCGTCGGGTGAAGCGCTGCTCGGCATCCTGACGGAGCTGCCCCTGAGCGCCTCCCTGGGCAACCAGCAGCACTGGAGCCCTCCGGGAGATCTGGCCAGAGTCAGGGAGACCATCAGGAAACTCGCCGCGCAGCGCGACGAAGCCTGCCGCGGCGTGCGCACGGCGCTGGCCCACGAGCTGGGAGCGTGGCTGCGCGCCGGATTCAACGCGCACTACCGGCAGGCCAAGGAGTCGCGCCGCCTGCTGGACTTCGAAGACCTGCTGATCATCTGCCGCAACATGCTGCGCGACGCGGCCCCTGCGCGCGAGAGCTTTCAGCGGCGATGGAGATGCCTGCTGGTGGACGAGTTCCAGGACACCGATCCGCTGCAGGCCGAGATCATCTTTCTGCTGGCCTCCGGCGATCCGGCACAGTCCGACTGGAGGCTGACACGCCCTGCCCCGGGCAAGCTCTTCGTCGTGGGCGATCCCAAGCAGTCGATCTACCGGTTCCGGCGCGCCGACATCGAGGTCTACGAGGAGGTGCGTGCCCTGGTGATGCGGTCGGGCGGCGTGTCAGAGACGCTCACGCAGAATTTCCGGACGGTTCCTTCCATCGTGTCGTGGGTGAACGATCTCTTCAAAGAGCTGATCCGCCCCGTGGAGCAGACCCGGATGCAGCCCCGCTACATCCCCATCGAGGCGTACAGGTTCGAGCCGCGCCATCCGGCCGGCCCCGCCGCCGCGGAGCCGCGCGTGCTGCTGATGCCGCCGGCGTCGCCGCAGGCCTTGCGGGCAATGTCCGCGGACCAGGCACGGCGCGAGGAGTCCGCGGCGACGGCGGCGCTGATCGCCGCGGCCCTCAAGGAGGAGTGGCGCGTGGTCGATCCGGAGACCGGCCAGCCGCGCACGATACGGCCTGCCGACATCGCGCTGCTGTTCCGCACCAGCACGGCGATGGAGATCTACGAAGAGACGCTCCGGCGCGCGGGGATCCCGTATCAGCTTTCAGGCGGCCGCCGCTACTACCAGCGCGCGGAGCTGCAGGCGCTCCAGGCAGTCATCCTCGCCATCGCGTCGCCGCACGATCCCCTCGCGGTGGTGTCGGCGCTGCGCTCGCCGTTCTTCGGCTGCTCTGACGAGGAGCTCCTGGCCCACGCGGTTTCCGGCGACTGGGTCTACACCAGGGAGGCAGCGGGGGCAGGAACGCCGATGGACAAGCCCTTCGAGCTGCTGCGTCGTCTGCATGCGGAGCGGCTGAGCCGTCCCGCCGCCGCCACGCTGGAGGATCTGTACGAAGCAACCGGGGCGCTGTCGCTCTTCTATCTGAAGCCCGACGGCGATCAGCGCGCCGCCAATCTGATCAAGGCGCTCGACCTGGCCAGAGTCCACGAAGCCACCGAGGCGGCCTCCTTCAGCACCTTCGCCCGCTGGCTCGCGCGGATGGCCGCCCAGGAATACGAAGAGGCCGAAGCGCCGCTCAACGAGGAAGCCCCCGAGCGGGGTGACGAGGATGGCGCCGTCCAGATGATGACCGTGCACGCGGCCAAGGGACTCGAGTACCCGGTGGTGATCCTGTGCGATCCGGGAGGCCGGCCCCGCGCCCGGGCGCCGCTGGCGATCGTGGAGCGCGCGCCGGCGCCGGACGCCGCGGCGCGCCTGGAGTTTGCCATCGGCGCGGATGACCTCCAGCATGCGACCTCCGGTTACGAGGCGGCGCGCGGCCGCGAGAAGCTGCGGCTCGAAGCCGAGGCGCAGCGCCTCTTCTATGTCGCGGCGACCCGGGCGCGCGACTACCTGGTGATCCCGACCTTTGCCACGAGCCAGTCTCGCGGCTTTCTCGCGAGCATGGGAGCCACCGGATTCCTGCCGGCCGCCGGAGGCGGCGCGGAACACCGCGGAGCGGTCGTGCTGCAGCCGGAAGCGTTCGGCAGGCTGCCCCAGCCGGCCGAGCCTTTCAGGCTCTCCCTCGCCGACGTTCCGCAAGCCGACGTCTCGCTTTCGGTGGAGAAGGGGGGATGGCGCCGAGCGCTGGTGGCGCTGCTGGGCTCTCCTGCAACCGGCAGGAGCTTCCGCTCGCCATCAGGCGAAGCCGATTCCCGCCGGAAGGATCGCGCCACCCCGGTCACAGCGCGGCCTGCCGGATCGCGCCGCGCGCGCGCGCTGGGCCTCGCCGTGCACGCGGTGCTCGAGAAGATCGATCTGGCCACGGGCGCGGATATGGGTGTGATGTGCGAGGAGGAGTCCGAGCGCGCGGGATACCCAGACCTGGCCGCGGAGGCGCGCGCGCTGGTGGAGCGGGCCCTGTCGAGCCGTCTGATCAAGGAGGCCCTGGCCGCGCCCAGGTACTTCCGGGAGCTGCCGTTTGCCGCGGCGGGCGACAGCTGGATCACCGAGGGGCGCGTCGACCTGGCATGGGAATCAGGCGGCGGTCTCATCGTCGTTGATTTCAAGACCGACCGTGTCGACTCGGAGGCCGATCTCGCGGCGCATGTGGATACCTACATGCCCCAGGCGGCGCTGTATGCGGTTGGACTGCAACAGGCGACCGGACGTCCCGTCCGCGAAGTGGTCTTCCACTTCCTCCGCACGGGCGCCGACCGCCCCATCAAGGTCACCGACGGGCTCCTCAGCCTCGGCCGGCAGATTCTCGAAGGGGGCCAGGCCAAGGGAGTAGCCTGAATCTCCTTGACTGGCAGTGGTTTCCAGGAGGTGGGGTCGGGATGGCACCCGGACATGCCATCGGCGCATTTTTTACTTGCGCGGGGACCCCCCGGGGGTGTACAACTCACGTGAGTTCTGCCCTTCAATAATTGAGGATCGGATGAATCAGCAGACAAGAATCAGTTACGTGGCCCCGGCGATCACCACGCTCAGCGAGGAGCAGATCCTCGAGGAGCTGGGGCCGGCAAAGGCATACACCGGAAACCTGCCGTTCAGCTTCTGATCGGCAAGGTATCTTCCGGCTCCGGATCTACGCCGCCGTTTCCGGCGCGGGCCCGATGCCGCTGCGGGCCCCATTCAGTGACATTGCAGGATTTTGTGAGAGGTGACGTGTGACTCGTGAGCTGCGTCTACTCCAGCTCGGCGGTCCGGTGACCGATCACGAGACGCTGCGGCGCACGTTGGGCGCCGCAGGTTTCGACTCCAGCATCGCGCAGGCCGGCTCGCTCGAGGAGCTGCGCCGGCTCCTGGACAGCTCCGCCGTCGATCTGCTGCTCGCCGAGCTGCCGCTTCAGTTCGACCCGACCACCGGATGGGTGGGAACCGCCCGCGGCATCCGGCCCGGGCTGCCGATCGTCGTGCTCGCCACGCCGGGCGCGGAGCCCGCCGCGCGCGCCGCGGTGGCGGCGGGGGCCGATGAGCTTGTCGTCCTGCAAGAGGGGCATGCGGATCTTGGTGCAGCGATGCACCGCGCGCTGGATCGAGCTGGCGCGGCACGCCGCGCCGGCCAGCCGGAGCTCAAATACAAGGACCTGTTCGACAACGTCCCCGTCGGCCTGTTCGTGGTCTCGCCAGATGGACGCCTGCTGGACGCCAACCCCGCGCTGGTGCGCATCCTGGGGTACGAGGACCGCGAGGATCTCCTGGCGCGTCATGTGGCCGATCCGTGTCTGACGGGCGTGCAGGAGGCGTCGCCAGGGAAAGCCGTCGTCCTCGCCATGGAAGGAAGCGAGTGGCAGGTGCGGCGCTGCGACGGGCGGATGATCTGGGTGCACACGGCTGTCCGGCCGGTGCCCGATGGGCAGGGAAACCCTGTCTACTACGAAGGCACGATGGAGGACATCACCTCCCAGCGCGCCGAGAAGGCCTCGCTGGAGAGGCAGGCGATCCTGACCGAATCGAGCCCCAACCCGATCCTGGAGTTCACCGCCGAGGGAGCGCTCGTCTATCACAACCAGGCGGCGGCCGAGATCGTCGAGCAGATCGAGGCCACCGAGCCGAAGGCGGCGCTGCAGGCGGAGCTGGCGTCGATAGTGCAGCAGTGTCTGGCCTCGGGGCAGGCCAGCACCGGGCTGGAGACGAGCGTGGGAGATCGCACCTACACCTGGTCGTTCCTGCCGATCCCGTCCGGTCGCGTCGTGCTTGCCTATGCCTCCGACATCAGCCGCCACCTCGAGCTGGAAACACAGCTGCGCCAGGCGCAGAAGATGGAAGCGATCGGCCGGCTGGCCGGCGGCCTGTCGCACGAGTTCAACAACATGCTCACGGTGATCAACGGCAACGTGGACATGCTGGCGCACAACCCGCCCGAAGGGGTGGGGCTGCGCCCGGAAGTCCGCGAGATCCGGCAGGCGGTGCGCAAGGCCGGCCTGATGACGCACCAGCTCATGGCGTTCTCACGCAGCCAGGCCCTGGTCCCCCGTGTTCTGGACCTCAACCTGGTCGTGGGCGATGTGTGCGCGATCCTGCGCCGGCTTCTGCCCGCGGACATCTCCGTTCTGTTCAGGCCGGGTCCTGATCTGGGCAGCGTGAGGCTGGACCGCGGTCAGATCGAGCAGGCGATCATGAGTCTGGCGCTCAACGCGCGCGACGCGATGCCGCTGGGCGGCCGGCTCACCGTGGAGACCGCGAATCAGGATCTCGCCCCCGACTACCAGCCGCGCCACATCGGCCTCTCACCCGGACCGTACGTGGTGCTCACCGTGTCCGACAGCGGCGAGGGGATGCCGGCCGAGACGCGCGCCAAGCTGTTCGAGCCGTTCTTCTCGATGAAGGGGCGCCGGCGCGGCTCAGGGCTGGGCCTGGCCACGGTGCACGGCATCATCAAGCAGAGCGGCGGCGACCTCTGGGTGGACTCCAAGCAGGGCGCAGGCACGACCTTCAGGATCTTCCTGCCGCGCGTCGAGGAGGCGCCTGCGGTGGCGGCGGCGCCTGCGGAGGAAGGGACCCCGGGGCGGGGCCACGAGACGATCCTCCTGGTGGAAGACGAAGACCTCGTGCGATCCCTGGCGCGGCGTGTCCTCGAGGGGAAGGGGTACAGGATCCTGGAATCGGGCGACGGCGAGGAGGCGATCCGCGTGGCCGAGCAGCACGACGGCCCGATCCACCTGCTGCTGACCGATGTCGTGATGCCGAAGCGCGGCGGCGGCGGACTGGCCGAGCAGCTTCGCGAGCGCTACCCGCGCCTGCGCGCGCTCTACATGTCCGCCTACATCGAGGAGGATGTGCTCCGCAAAATGGTGCACGACGTCGGCAACCTGTTCCTGCAGAAGCCGTTCGGCCCCAACCAGCTGCTGCAGCGCGTGCGCCTCGCGCTGGAAACCCCGCCTGACGGCGCCGCCAACGCCGGCGCGAACTAGCCCGCGTTTCTCACCAGATTTCTGCTGCGACCGCGGATCTGCTCGCCATGCCGGGCGTCCTCGCGGCTCGGCCACTCAACGTATCGTCAAGATACGCCTCGCGGCCTCGCCGCTGTGGTTGCCCGGCCTGACGGCATCGGCGCGGTCTCGCGACGAAACCTGGTGAGAAAAGCGGGCTAGTGCGTGGCGCTCCGCAGGCCCGCAAAACGCTCCTAACTTGATAGCCTGAAAGGGCATGGGCTATCCTGAGCGACCTTTCATCCTGATCCGCGATCCCGCCGGAGCTGCGCTCCGGTGCGCCGGGAGATGCCAGCCGTGAGCAGCTACGATCTCGTTGTGATAGGCAGTGGTCCGGGCGGCTACGTGGCCGCCGCGCGCGCCGCCCAGATCGGGCTTTCCACGGCCGTGGTGGAGAAGGACCCCTTCTTCGGTGGGACGTGCCTCTGGAGGGGATGCATCCCCACCAAGGCGCTGCTGGAAAACGCCGCCGTCTGGGAGCAGACGCGCGATACGAAAGCGTTCGGCATCACCACGGGTGAGGTGAAGCTGGACTTTACCGCCGTGATGCAGCGCAAGACGGTGGTGGTGCGCAAGCTGGGCAAGGGGGTCGAGGGGATCCTCAAGCGCAACAAGATCGCGACCTATCAGGGATACGGCCGCCTGGCCGGACGCGGCAAGGTTTCCATCGCCACATCCGATGGCGCCGCCGCCACGCTGCAGGCCAAGAACGTCCTGCTCGCCACGGGAAGCGCTCCGAAGATGCTGCCGGGGCTGAAGGCCGATGGCCGGCGGGTCGTGACCAGCGACGAGATCGTGGAGCTCAAGACGCTTCCTGCCTCGATGATCGTGCTGGGGGCGGGTGCGGTGGGAGTCGAGTTCGCCTCGATCTTCAATCGCTTCGGCACCAAGGTCACGCTGGTGGAGATGCTGCCGCGCGTGCTGCCCATCGAGGACGAGGAGATCTCGGCCGAGCTGGCGAAGATCCTCGTCAAGCAGGGGATCGCGGTTCACACGGGCGTGATGGCGAAGGACTTCACCGTGACTCCCGAAAAAGTCTCGGTCTCCATCGCTCCGGCGGTGGGCAGCGGGGGAGTCTCCGTGCTGTCGGCCGAGCTGCTCCTGGTGGCCACGGGCCGCGGCCCGCTCACGGCAGACCTGGGGCTGGCCGGCACGTCGGTGAAGCTGGATCGCGGCTTCGTGGCGGTGGATGGGTACATGCGCACAGGCGAGCCGGGCGTCTACGCCATCGGCGACATGGTCAACACGCCGCAGCTGGCGCACGTGGCCTCGGCCGAGGGGATCCTCGCCGTGGAGCACATGGCCGGCCGTGAGGTGCGCCCCATCAATTACGACCATGTTCCTTCGGCCACCTATTGCGAGCCGGAGGTGGCCAGCGTGGGCCTCTCCGAGGCGAAGGCGAAAGAGCGCGGCCACGATGTGAAGACGGGCAAGTTCCCCATTTCGCACAACTCCAAGGCCCCGATCCTGGGCCACACGGAAGGGTTCGTGAAGATCGTGGCCGATGCGAAGTATGGCGAGCTGCTGGGGATGCACATGATCGGTCCGCGCGTCACCGAGCTGCTCGCCGCGGGAGGCGTGGCGCTGACCGCCGAGGCTACAGTGGAGGAGATCTACCGCACCATCCACGCCCATCCGACTCTTTCCGAGGCGATCCCGGAGGCCGCGCGCGCGGTGTTCGACCATGCCATCCATTCCTGAGAGCCGTTATCCGGTAGCCGAGCGCCCGGGCGAGATCACCGTCGCCCCGCTGACGCTGGAGCGGAAAAAGGAGCTGCTCTACTGGCTCAAGCTGGACCGCGCGCTGGAGACGCAGCTCGCCAACCTGTACAAGCAGGGCAAGGTGCTCGGCGGCCTGTACCGCGGCCTGGGACAGGAGGCGATCTCGGTGGGAAGCGCCTGCGCGCTGGAGCCGGGCGACTGGTACGCGCCGGTCATCCGCAACATCGGCAGCTGCCTGGTGCGCGGCGTCCCGTTGCGGGTGATGTTCGCGCAGTACATGGCCAAATCGGTGCCGATGCAGGGGCGCGACAACGCGCTGCACTTCGGCGACATCAGCCAGGGGATGGTGGCCACGATCTCGCCGCTGGGCGGCCTGGTGTCGGTGATGGCGGGCGTGGCGCTGGCCTTCAAGATCAGGAAGGAGCGCAAGGTCGCGCTGACCTACTCGGGCGACGGACAGACCTCGACCGGCGCGTGGCACGAGGGGATCAACTTCGCCGCCGTGCAGAATGTCCCCTTCGTGCTGATCGTGGAGAACAACCAGTACGCCTACTCCACGCCGGTATCGCGCCAATGCCTGGTGAAGGATCTCGCCGACAAGGCGGCGGCCTACGGCATCCCGGGCGTGGTGGTGGACGGCAACGATGTGCTGGCGATGTACGAATCGACCAAGCGCGCGGTGGAGCGGGCCCGCGCCGGTTTCGGCCCCACCCTTATCGAGGCCAAGACCTTCCGCCGGCTGGGCCACTCCGAGCACGACGATGCGCGCAAGTACGTGCCGGCGGAGCTGTTCGCCGAGTGGGAGAAGAAGGATCCGATCGAGCGCTTCGAGCGGCACGTCCTGGAGGAGAAGATCGTGACGCGCGCCGGGATTACCGAGATCGAGAAGCGCATCGACGCCGAGCTGGCCGAGGCGCAGCAGTGGGCGGAGGAGTGCCCGTACCCTCAGGCTGACGAACCCTCCCTGATGCGCGGCATCTTCGCGGAGAACTGAGAGAAAATGGCCGTCATGACATACCTGGAGGCCCTCAGGCAGGGACTCTGGGAGGAGATGGAAAAGGACGAGCGGGTCTTCCTGCTCGGCGAGGACATCGGCATCTACGGCGGCGCCTTCAAGGTGACCGCCGGCTTCACCGAGCGGTTCGGCGAGCAGCGCGTCATCGACACGCCGATCGCCGAGGCGGCGATCGTCGGAGCCGCCATCGGCTCGGCCCTGGCCGGCATGCGCCCGGTGGCCGAGATGCAGTTCATCGACTTCATCGCCTGCGCCTTCGACCAGCTCACCAACATGGCGGCCGGAACCCGCTGGCGCTGGGGGGCCGGCGTGCCGATGGTGGTGCGCGGGCCGTCGGGCGGGGGGGTGCACGGCGGACCGTTCCATTCCCAGAACATGGAAGCCTACTTCTTCCACACGCCGGGGCTCAAGATCGTGCAGCCGGCCACCGCCTACGATGCCAAGGGGCTGATCAAGGCGGCGATCCGCGACGAGGATCCGGTCCTCTACTTCGAGCACAAGTACCTCTACAGGCGCATCAAGGAAGATGTGCCGGAGCACGATTACGTCGTGCCGATCGGCAAGGCGGCGCTGCGCCGCGAGGGTGGCGACGTCAGCATCATCACCTATGGTTCCATGGTGCACGTGGCGCTCGAGGCGGCCGCGCAGCTGGAAGCGGCAGGAGTGCAGTGCGAGGTCATCGACCTGCGCACCCTGATGCCGCTCGACGAGGAGGCGATCCTGACGTCGGTGGCCAAGACCGGCAAGGTGATCCTGCTGCACGAGGATCGGCGCACCGGCGGCATCGGAGGCGAGATCGCCGCGATCATTTCCGAGAAAGCGTTCGAGTATCTGGACGGGCCGATCGTGCGAGTGACATCGCTCGACACGCCCGTGCCGTACAGCCCGCCGCTGGAGGCGGTCTACATGCCCAACGTGGACAAGCTGACACGGGCGGTCAAGCAGCTCGTGGCCTACTGAGCAGGAGAGTGAGATGGCCGTTGACGTGATCATGCCCCAGATGGGAGAGAGCATCGCTGAAGGCACCGTGACCAAGTGGCTCAAGAAGATCGGCGACGCGGTCAAGCGCGACGAGCCGCTCTTCGAGATCTCCACCGACAAGGTCGACGCCGAGATCCCGGCGCCGGCTGCCGGCGTGCTGGCGGAGATCCTGGTGCCCGAGGGAAAGACGGTGGAGATCAACACGGTCGTGGCGCGCATCGCGGCCGAGGGAACGGCGGTGGCCTCCGCTCCGGCGGCTTCCGGGGCCTCCAAGCCGGCCGCAGCGCCGGCGGCCGCGCCATCTCCCGCAAGAACGGCGGCACCTGCGCGGGCCGCAGGGCCAGCCCCCGCTCCTTCCGGGCCGGCGCCCGCCGCGCCAGCTGCCGTATCGGGCGGCACGCTGAGCCGGGAGGATCTGCGGCGCACCCGCTCGTCGCCCGTGGTGCGCAAGATCGCCGCCGAGCATGGCGTCGACATCGCGGCGATTCAGGGCACAGGTATCTCGGGGCGGGTGACGCGGCGCGACATCGAAGCCTACGTCGGCGGTGGAAGAGGCGCGGCGGCCGTGGCCGCCCAGGCCCCCGCCGTCGCCGCGGCTGCCGCGGCTGGCTCCGTCACCGCTGCGCCGGCAAAGCCGGCATCATCACCGGCGCCTTTGGTCTTCAAGCCGGGTGAGGCCGTCACCGTCGTGCCGATGACGGCGATCCGCAAGAAGATCGCCGATCACATGGTGGCCTCCAAGCGCACCTCGGCGCACGTGCACACCTACTTCGAGATCGACCTGAGCGGCGTGGCCGGGCTGCGCGACAGGCACAAGAAGGCGTTCGAGGCCTCCGAAGGGATCAAGCTGACCTACCTGCCCTTCATCGCGAAGGCGGCCATCGAGGCGATGCGCAAGTTCCCGATCATCAACTCCACCGTTGATGGCGACAACATCGTCTACAAGAAGGAAGTGAACCTGGGGATTGCCGTGGCGCTGGACTGGGGGCTGATCGTCCCCGTCATCAAGAAGGCCGACGAGAAGAACCTGATCGGCCTGGCCCGGGCGATCGCCGATCTGGGCGAGCGGGCGCGCACCAAGAAGCTGGTGCCCGACGACGTGACCGGCGGCACCTTCACCATCACCAACCCGGGCGGCTTCGGGGGGATCGTGGGAACGCCGATCATCAACCAGCCGCAGGTGGCGATCCTGGGGGTCGGCGTGGTGGAGAAGCGCCCCGTCGTGATCGACGACATGATCGCCATCCGCACGATGTGCACCATGGTGCTCGGCTTCGATCACCGCACCATCGACGGCGCCGACGCCGACCGCTACATGGCGCTGGTGAAGGACCTGCTGCAGAAGGCCAACTTTTCCGAGCTGGGGGGCTGATGACGGCCAGGCGCTGCGCTGCGCAGTGGCTGGGGCGCGTCCCTTACGCCGAGGGTCTCGAGCTCCAGCAGCGCCTGGTGCGCGCGCTGTCGGAGGGCGCCGGCTCCGAGCAGCTCCTGCTCTTGGAACACCCTCATGTGATCACGCTGGGGCGCAACGCGAAGCCCGGGCACGTCCTGGCCGGCGAGGCGCTGCGGCAGGCGCGCGGCGTGGCGCTCTACCCGACGGGACGAGGCGGCGACGTGACCTACCACGGCCCCGGCCAGCTCGTGGGATATCCAATCCTTGATCTGGCACCCGATCGGTGCGACGTGCGCCGCTACGTGCGCGATCTCGAGGAAGTCCTGATCCGCACCGCGGCCGATTTCGGCGTGTCGGCGTGCCGCGAGGAAGGGCTCACCGGCGTCTGGGTCGGGGGACAGAAGCTGGCCGCCATCGGCGTCCGGATCGCCCGCTGGATCACCAGCCACGGCTTCGCCTTCAACGTCAGCACCGACCTGAGCTACTTCAATCTGATCGTGCCGTGCGGGATCGCCGACCATGGCGTGACGTCGCTCGAGAAGCTCACCGGGCAGACGGTGGATACGCGCGCCGTCGCGGAGTCTGCCGCGCGCCACATGGGAGACGTGTTGGGCCGGGAGATGAGCGGGATCGAGGCGAGCGCGCCCCGGGAGGCCGTGGCATGAGCTCGTTCACCCCGCGGGCCGCCGCGCCGCTGCGCAAGCCGGAGTGGATCCGGATCCGCCTGCGCACCGACGCGGACTTTCACCGCGTGCGCGACATGGTGTCGGACCTGAAGCTGCACACCGTCTGCCAGGAGGCGCGCTGCCCGAACATCTTCGAGTGCTTCTCGAATCGCACCGCCACATTCATGATCCTGGGGGACAACTGCACGCGCCGCTGCGGCTTCTGCGCCGTGGGCAAGGGGCCGATGACGGCTCCCGATCCGCGCGAGCCGGAGCGTGTGGCGCAGGCGGTGGCTTCGATGGGGCTGGCGCACGCCGTCGTCACCTCCGTCAACCGCGACGACCTGCCCGATCAGGGGGCGGGCCAGTTCGCCCGCACCATCGCCGAGATCCGGCGCGCCGTGCCCGGCACGCGCGTGGAGGTGCTGATCCCCGACTTCCAGGGAGATGCCACCTGCCTCGCCACCGTCCTGGAGGCGCGCCCCGAGATCCTCAACCACAACATCGAGACGGTGCCGCGGCTCTACCGGCGGGTGCGCGCCGGCGCCGACTACCGCCAGTCGCTCGATCTGCTGGCGCGCGCGGCCGCATTCCGGGATGCGCGGGCCGGCGAGATGCTCACCAAGTCGGGGATCATGGTGGGGCTGGGAGAGGATCTCGACGAGGTCCTGCAGGTGATGGACGACATGCGGGCGGCCTCGGTAAGCATCATGACGATCGGCCAGTACCTGCGCCCGAGCATGCAGCACCTCCCGGTGGAGCGCTACGTCTCTCCCGATGAGTTCTCCCGGCTCAAGCAGGAGGGGCTTTCCCGCGGCTTCGCCCACGTGGAGTCCGGCCCGCTGGTGCGCTCGTCGTATCACGCCCACGAACAGTCCCGCCAGGCATCCTGATCGCCGCACCGTGCAGCGCCACGCCGCCCAGCTCCTGGACGACTACCGCATCTGGTTCAAGGTCACCTTCCAGCGCGGCCGGATCCTCAAGACGCGCGGCGACGACTGGATGGCGTACGACGACACGGCACACTTCGCGGATCCCGCCGGCTTCTTCAAGGTGAACGGAACGCCGGCCGATATCAGCCGGTCAGAAGTGAAGAGCACGCCGCTTGCCGACGTCAGCCGGTTCGAGTTCGCCTCCCCCCACGAGATCAATCACTACGGCTGGCATGAGACCAACAGGGCCGCCGGCTGGCTCTACCGGCGGAAGCAGGGCTCGGCGGGGGTCGTGGTGCTCTCCCACGGATGGGCTCACGCCGGGCTGAAGGGCCTCGAGATGATTTTCATCGAGCCGCTGCTCAAGGCCGGATGGAGCGTGGCCCTTCTGGCGCACCCGTTCCACTTCGACCGGACTCCCGTGGGAACGTTCTCCGGGGAAATGATGGTCACGGGGGATGTCAGCCTGACCGTGGAGGCGTTCCGCCAGAGCGTCGCCGACCTGTCCGCGGTGGTGACCTGGCTGGGGCGGGATCGGCCGGCAGGCGATGGCCCCGTCGGCCTGATGGGGTACTCACTCGGCGGCTACACGGCGGCGCTGCTGGCCTGCGCCCGCGGCGATCTCGACTTCGTGGTGATCGGAGCGGCCGGGGATTCGGTCGCCTCGGTCATCCTGGACACGGGACTGGGGGTCAATGTCCGCGAGGATCTCTCCTGGTCCGGGATGCACGAGCGCCAGAACCTGGCGCGCGCCTGGGGCGTGATCTCACCGGGAAGGATGCGGCCCCGCGTGCCGCGGGAGCGGATTCTGCTGGTGTCGGGCCTCCACGATCGGATCATGCTGCCCGCATCGGTGGAGGCGCTGCGCCAGGCTTGGGGGGAGCCGCCGATGCAGTGGGAGCCGCAGGGGCACTACTCGCTGCTTGCCTTTCCCGGGCGCCTGGTGCGCCGCAGCCTGCCGTTTCTGGCGACCCGGCTGGCCGGCCAGCCGGCGCGTGCCGGCGCGTAACCTTCCCGTTCCGCTGCCTCATTCATCCTTGCATGGACGACTCCCCGCAAGCGGAGCGATGACAACTTCCCCATGAAAGGATGACGCATGAACGCAGCGAAGAGCAGTGTCCCGGGAATCGCCGCCATGGCCCTTGCCGCCTTCCTCGTGCTCCTCGGGTTTGCTCCCGCGACCGCGCAGGACCTCGCCGGCCGCTGGAGCGGGCGCATGGAGCCGACGAACCTCTCGGCCGAGATCGAGCTAGACCTCCAGCACACCGGGACGTCGTGGAACGCCGTGATGACCTTTCGTGCCGGCCCGGACGGCGGCCCTCTGCCGGTCGAGGAGCTGCGGGTCGAGGGTGACGCCCTGCTCGTGCGTACGAGGATCGAAGGGGCGGAGGTGAGCCTGCAATTTGGCCTCGACGAGGCGCTCCTGCTCGGCTCCGTTCGCGTGACGGAGCTCGGCCGCGTGCTCGCCGAAGGGCCCGCGGGGCTGGCCCGCGCCTCGGATGCGCAGGCACAGGAGCGCCTCATGCGCTGGTTGGACGCTCACGGTTCTCCGATCGACGCTGCCCGGAGAAGCTCGGTCATCGAGCGTGCTCTCGAGCTGATGTCGACGAACTACGGCTTCGCCGACAGCGCAGAGCGCGCGGTCGCGGACGTGCGCCGCCGCGCGCAGGGCGGCGAATACGACGCACTCACGAGCCCCGCGCGGCTCGCCGAGCTACTGAGCCGGCACCTCGCCGAGGCAACCGCCGATCGCCATGTCCGGGTGAAGTTCGGTGCCCAGCGTGTCTCCGATCCTCTGGCAGCCGAGGTCGAGACGAAGGAAGAGCTGCTTCTCCTGAAGCACGAGGCGGAAGCCGAGGGCTTCGGTATCGGTGCTCCGCGCGTGCTCGACGGAAACGTGGGCTACCTCGAGCTGAAGCGCTTCTTCCGCGCCGAGCTCGCCGGCGGCGCGCTCGCCGCCGCCATGCAGCAGCTCGCCGGCACCGACGCGCTGATCGTCGACCTGCGAGAGTGCCGCGGCGGCGATCCGCTGATGGTCGTGCTCGCGGCGAGCTGGCTCTTCGACGGCCGGCCACGGCACTGGAACGACCTGCGGCGGCGCCTCGACGGCACGACGACGCAGTACTGGACCGCCGCCTGGCTGCCCGGCGCGCGCTATGTCGACAAGCCGGTCTACGTGCTCACCGCGCAGCGGACATTCTCCGCCCCCGAGAGCCTGGCCTACGAGCTCCAGCAGACGCGGCGCGCGACCATCGTCGGCGAAGCCACTGGCGGTGGGGCCCACTCCGGCGCCTGGTTTCCGATCGACGATCGGTTCGCCATCTTCGTTCCGCTGAGTCGCTACGTCAGCGCCACGTCGGGCGGCGACTGGGAGGGCGTCGGAGTCAGACCCGACGTGGCGTGCACGGCGACGGAAGCCCTGGATCGGGCGCATCGCGCTGCATTGGCAAAGCTGGGACGAGAGTAGACTGCGAGCCATGTCACGGAATCCGGAGGAGCCGATGGTCGATCAACGGCGCTCGTGCGGGGATTGCGGCAGCGCCCTGCCCCCGGACACCGATCAGTGCCCGGCCTGCATGCTGCGCCTGGGGCTGGGCGCGCCGGAGCAGATCACCGCGAGCCGCAGCTCCACGGCGGCGCCGATCAGCGACGTGGCGCTGCTGTTCCCCCAGCTCGAGATCCTGGACCTGCTGGGCGAAGGGGGCATGGGGACCGTCTATCGCGCGCGTCAGAAGAAGCTGCAACGCCAGGTGGCCCTGAAGCTTCTCTCGCGCGAGCTTTCCTCCGATCCGGCGTTCGCCGAGCGCTTCCTGCGTGAAGCCCAGGCCCTCGCACGGCTCCAGCACCCGAACATCGTGTCGCTGTACGACTTCGGCGAGACCGCCGGCTACTACTTCCTCGTCATGGAGTACGTAGACGGCCTCAATCTGCGGCAGATCCTGCTCCGGGGCGAGTTGAAGCCCAGCGAAGCCCTGGCCATCGTGCCCCAGATCTGCGACGGCCTGCAGTACGCCCACGAGGCCGGTGTCATCCACCGGGATATCAAGCCGGAGAACGTGCTCGTCGATCGCAGCGGCAGGGTGAAGATCGCCGACTTCGGCCTGGCCAAGATCCTCGACCGGGCCGTCCCGACCATCGCGCTCACGGGAAGCGGCCAGGTCATGGGGACGCCGCACTACATGGCGCCTGAGCAGCTGACCGACCCGCGCCACGTGGATCATCGCGCCGACATCTACTCTCTGGGCGTGGTGTTCTACGAGCTGCTGACGGGGAATCTGCCCCGGGGCCGTTTTGATCTGCCGTCGCGCACCATCGCCGTCGATGTGCGCCTGGACGAGGTGGTGTTGCGGGCCCTGGAGCAGCAGCCGGACCGCCGCTATCAGCACGCCAGCGAGCTCAAGACAGACGTTTCCAGCGTCAGTGGGACCGCGGCCGCACCCGGGGGGAAAGACGTCGAGGCCTCTCCGGCCGCCCCGCGCTGGCGCTCGGTGCTGCGCTCGTTCCTGTGGTTCACGGGAGTCTGGGTTCTCTCCGGGTTCGCATTCAACGCGGGGCCGGTCGCGCTGGCCGGAGCGGCTCTGCTCTTCGTGGCCATCGGCCTCACCGAGGCCCGCCGCCATTTCACTCCCGCGGTGAAACCGGGGCGGGGCCCCGGCCACGCGGGCGTCTGGCGCAGAGCACTCGGTACGGTCGCTGCCGCAGCACTGCTCGCGGTCAGCTTCGGCCTCTTCTTCCTCGCCACGGTGAACCGGTGGGAACGTTCATCAGATGGCTATGTCTCGAGCCCGCAGGAGCCGGAAGAGCTGCTCCACGTCGGAGAGGGCGCCATGGAGGAGCTGGTGGCCCGGTCCGCTGGCCCGCTCCCGGAGAGCGAGAGGTGGGTCGCGGTCCACGACAGCTCGGACGTGATGGACTGGCCGAAGATCTATCGCGCCGGCTACGTGTGGATCGCGGCCGCGCTCAGCCTGGGACTGGGGATGTTGGCGGCCGCCGGTGCAGGCGGTGCCCTTCGACCGCTGGGGAGACTCTGGCTTCCCGTCGCCGGCGTTTGCGCCCCTGCGCTTCTCGGCCTCATGGTGGCGAACGGAGCGACCGCGATCCCGCGCTGGTTCTCGAGCCCGGCGGCGCTTGCCCCGCTCGTGTCCGCAGCCGAGGTGTCCGGCGAGGTGACCGCGGTCTCGGACAGGCTCTACCTGGCCCTGCTGGAAGCCGGCTGCACGGTGGACACGCGCCACCGCTGGTCGGTCGTCCTGCCAGGCGCCGCGCGGGCGACCCTCGGCATGCAACTCCTCGCGGGACAGCCGGAGTCGCCCTTCAACCGGTGGAAGATCACCTGGACCGGTCCGAGGCGGACTTTCCCACACGTGGTGCTCACGCTTGCCGGTCCCGCCGCGGGGGACAGAACCGTGGTGAAGATCGACGCTGGGCGGAGCCGCGTGGATGGGGAGGATCGCGCCCGGTGGCAACGCCTGGAGAGGGATCTGCTCGCGCGCGCGGGTCCGAGCGTGGAGCCCGGATCCCGACCATGACCCGAGGCTTCGTGACGACCCGCTGGAGCGTCGTCATCGCAGCTCGGGGAGGCGACTCCAAGGGCCGCGAGGCGCTGTCGACACTCTGCCAGGACTACTGGCACCCCATTTATGCGTTCATCCGCCGTCAAGGCTACGCGGCGGAGGAGGCCCGCGATCTGACTCAGGGGTACTTCGTGCTCCTTCTGGAAAAAAGTGTCCTGCACGACTTCCGGCCGACGCAGGGGCGCTTCCGCTCCTTCCTGCTGGCTTCCGTTCGCCACTTCCTGTCCGACGCGCGGGATCGAGAGCGCGCCGCCAAGCGTGGCGCAGGGCAGGCCGCCATTCCCCTCGACGAGGTCGTCGCGGAGGAGAGCTACCGGCGAGAGCCCCACACGGAGCTGACGCCGGAAGAGATCTTCGAGAGACGCTGGGCCTTCACCGTGATCGATCGCGCGGTGCGCAGGTTGCGTGACGACTCCGCGCGGCGCGGCACGCTCGAGCAGTTCGAGCGGCTGCATCCGTTCCTCACCGGCGCCGGATCTGACAGCTACCGTGAGGCCGGGTCCGCCCTCGGGATGACCGAAGGGGCGGTGAAGGTCGCCGTCCATCGGCTCCGGCGCCGCTACGGCGAGATGCTGCGCAGGGAGGTCGAGGAGACGGTTGTCGATCCCGCCGATGTCGATGGCGAGATCCGCTACCTCCTGGAGGTCATCGGACGCCGGTAGGAAGGGCCGCCGGCTCCGAGTCAGCGCACCAGCCCGCATTTTTCACCAGCTTTCTGCTGCGACGAAACCTGGTGAGAAAAGCGGGCTAGGTTCTTATCGCCCGCACGCGGTAGTCCACGTTGTGCTGGATCCACTCCCAGAGCTGACCCTGATCCTGGGCAGGTTGGGAAGGGGCGACATGCTCGGTCCATCCCTTCATGATCTCTTCGTCGATGGTCCAGAGCCTGACCCGCTGGCGGGGCACGTGCTCCCGCCAGTTCTGCCCCACCTGGGGGCTGACGTATGCCAGGCGCAGCGTGAGCTTGCGCGTCAGATACTCCAGTGAGCTCAGATCGATCAGCTTGTACAGGTCTTCCGACCCTCTCCGGGCGCCCGGATGGGAGAAATCGGGCACGCCGTCCGTCACGATCATGAGGGTCACGGGAGCGAGAATCAGATTGCGCTCCTTCACGATTCTGGCCACCTGCTGGAAGAAGGGATTGAAATCGGTCAGCGCATCGTTGGGAGAAAACCATTCTCTGAGCGCCTGCTCGATCTCGGGGATCTCCTTGCCTGCGAAGTCCTGGATCGGATGGAAGGCCTTCGGCTCATCGGCGTTTTCTCCGCCGATCGCCGCGACGAACAGCTCGCGTGGCTGCTCCAGGCCTCCCAGGTTGTTGAGATGGCCATAGATGTAGTGCGCCAGGAACTTCATGGCATCGTCGTGGCGGCCCTGCTGCTCGAACGAGCCGCTGGTATCCACGCCGATGAACAGCGTGTGCCTCGGCTTGCGCTCAGCGGACTCCAGGCCGCATCCGGAAAAAGCCACAGCCTGCAGCGCGATGGCTGCCAGGCAGGCCGTCATCCTCCAGCGGGGCCGCATCAGGAACTCACCTGGACGCGCTCGGGCTCGGGCGAGTCTGGCGCCTTCGGGCGCACCGGGCCGACGATGTCGCGCGTCCTCATGAGGACGTGGAGCCCCTTGAGCGGCAGGCTCATCACCGGCGCCCCGGTAAGGAGGATCATGGCGAAGTTCAGCGCGGAGGCGAGGATCTGCAGCACGGGCAGGGTCAGGTACTCGACGAGCTCTTCACCGCGCGCATGCAGCCACTCGGTCTCACCCTTGAACTCGCTCACCGGCTTGTGCCACCAGGGCGGCGCCTCAGTCTCCGGAATCTCAAACGGGGGTATGCCATCCGGGGCGGCCAGCGGCTGGCGCGAGATGAACGCCAGCAGCGGCGGGGTGCCGAACTGCCCGAACAGGAACCACGTCATGCCGCGGATGCCGATCCAGCCGAAGGTGGCCAAAGAGAGCGTGAAGCCGATCCCCAGCCGGAACCTCTCGTCGGTCTGCTGGGCGATCCAGGGCGTGACGGCGTCCACGAACTCGCGGTAGAGGAACATCACCTCGAACATCATCACGAACAGCTCCACCACGAGCATCTGGATGATGAACTTGAACTGGCGCTTCCTGATGGTGTCCATCAGGACCTGCAGGCACGCGAAGCTGCCCAGGATGAGCATGAGCAGGAACATGAAGAGGATCGGGCCCGCAAACGGGGGCACATCCACACCGACTAGATCGGCGAGGACCTCCGAGATGGTCGGGAACATCGTGAAAGTGAAAATGGTCGCCTCGAGGACGCACCAGGTCAGCAGCAGCAGGAAAGCCACCCACGGCACCCCGGGCTTGAAGTAGCTTTTCGACATCCTGCCCGTCATTGAGAACGGCGCCATGAGGATCTGCCCCACGGCCTCCACCATCAACCGCAACCCGAGCCGCGCCAGCGTCAGGATCCAGCCAGCGGCCACCAGGCTGAATCGGACGAGCCCTGTCCAGTAGAGGAACATCGCGCGCGCGGCATCCCACCAGGCAAAGAGCATCCTCTGCGCGAGCTGGATGCGCTTTGAGCGGAACGGAATCGTGTAGAGAGTCGCCTGCGTGCACCAGATGGCGGCCAGAAACAGGAGGACCGGAAACAGCAGGAAGATGTACTTACCCGCGGCAGCCCACGGCGACGGAGATTCAAGGAAGAACTGGAAGAGGATTCGCTGGGCCTCGAGGATCCATGCTATGGAGGCCAGAACCCAGTCCAGAATCGGCGTCATCGGGAAAACCTCCATTGTGGCGGAAGGGACACCTGCGGGGGTCGGATTTCTCGAACCTTGTGCCTGCCCTGAGTCAAGTCAAGTGACGAAACTCTGCTGTGTGAGCAGCTCAATCATGCGCGACGGAAGCCGCAGAGACGCGCGTGGAATACGAGAGCGACAGTGCAGAAGACGACGACTACGCGGTGAAACCCGCCGCCGCAGGCCAGCCACGCCTCATCCGACAAGCACACTCGATCTGTTGCGCGCACAGCATGGGCGACTTAAATCTTGAGGACCGGCAACCCGGAGGGAGCCCGCAATGCGACAGGCGATTGTGTGCATCGTCCTCACGACCCTCGCCGCGGCGGGGTGTGCCACGAAGCCAGGTCCAGCCGGGGAGTCTCCTGAGATCCCTCGCGACACGCCGACGGCTTCGCGGCATGAAACGCCTGCCGATTCAGCCTTCGAGACGGATCCGGAAGCCTCGCGCCCTGAGCGGCGGCCCGCCGTCGAGGCCGCGCCGGCGAGGCTCGACAAGCCGGTTGAGCCATCGGGTACCTATCATCGGCTCGAGCGTGGGATGACCCTGGCGGCACTTTCACGAAAGCACAGGGTGCCGGTTGAAACGCTCATGCGGGTCAACGGGATCTCTGACCCGACCGGCATCCCCGCCGGGACGAAGATCTTCGTGCCGGGAAGCGGGGAAGCGGCGCCTCAGCCTGCGGCGAAGCCGTCTGCTGCAGCCCCGGCCCCGGCTCCGCGAGGAGCACGGTTCGTGTGGCCTCTGAAGGGCCGCGTCACCTCGCCGTTTGGTCCCAGTCCCAAGAGAGCGCACCACGCCGGCATCGACATCGACGGCGAGGCCGGAGACGAGATCAGGGCCGCGGCCGACGGCGAGATCCTCAAGATCGCCGAGAATCCCCGCTACGGCCTGATGGTGGTCGTGCAGCACCGCGGCGGCTACGAGACATGGTACGGGCACGCCAGCGATCTCTTCGTGCGCAAGGGAGACAACGTCAAGAGCGGAGACGTGATCGCCCTGGTGGGGGAGTCGGGCAACGCCCGCGGGTCGCATCTCCACTTCGAAGTGCGCCGCAACGGTCGGCCCATGAACCCACTGCCCCACATGGGTGCGCGTGACGTCACTGGAGCCGCCAGGAAGTAGACCGGCCAGCCGCGGCGGTCGTGCCGGCGCCCGGCCGCATCTCCGGCGGGGCGGCGCCTGGGGGTGGCGCGCCCGGCAGCAGCCAGGCGCCGGCCGTCAGCGCAGCGCGACGATCATCCGGATGACGCCTGCCCCGGCGTCAAGGGACTCGAGCGCCTTGCCGATCACGGCTCCTTCGGGCGCGGGGCTGGGCGCGCGCATCGCATGGCCCGGGGTGGGCGAGGCGATGAGCAGGTCGCCCGGCTCGATCGGGCCGTAGTCCGCGTCCACCTTCACCTTGAGCGTGCCGCTGAGAGCCACGGCGGCATGAGTGGCGTGGAAGCGCTTCTCCATCTCGGCCCACACGCCGCGCTCGGCCGTCTTGTCCGATACCGCGCGTGCCTGCGCGAGAGCCTGGGTGAGATCCGCCTCCGCCGCCAGCAGGCGGCTCATGTCGGCCCCCAGGATCACCCCGGGGTCGGAGGCCACCACGCCCACCACCGCCGGGTCGCCCATCAGGGAGCTTCTCGCGTAGAGGCCCGGGTTCCTGCGGTCGGCCACCAGCACGTCGCCCGGCTCCACCGGCTCGCTCAGGGCAAACATCTCGGCCAGATCCATCGCACGCGGCCGGAAGGCCCCCTGCGCCCAGACGTTGCCCTTCTCGTCCACCCGGAACATCTCGGCGCGCGGCTCGGCAGCTGACCCATCGCGGAAGATGGAGAAGCGTGCCGCCTCCTCGCCTCCCTGGGCATCCAGAACGACCTGCAGGTTGGAGGGAATCATCTGCACGCCGCTGACCGGATCGGGCGTGCGGGCGGCAAGGGACGTCGCCAGCGCCTGCTGTGTGGCGACGGTCTGAGCCAGCAGGGCGGGTGGGGTGTAGTGGCCGCGCTGCACGAAGGCCATGATGACGCCCGGGCCAGGCCCATCCCATCCTTCCAGCGCCACGCCCAGCGATGGCCCGGGCTCGGTCATGGCCATGGCATGCCCGGGAGTCCTGCTCGAGGTGAGATGGTCGCCGGGCTTGATCGGCCCGTAGCTGGCGTCCACCTTGACGGGCAGCCGGCCGGCCAGCGCCACGGGGCGCTGGCGCTCGTTCTTCTTCTGCTCGAGAACGCTGGAGATCTCCCTTGCGGTTTCGTAGTCGCCCGCCTCGTGCGCCGCCTTCATCTCCTGGGCAAGCGCCGGGTCGGAGGCTTCTTCCGCATCGAAGCTGTTGCCGGTGACGAACCCGGGTTTCTCGCTGATCACGCCGGCGATGAGAGTCGAGTAGGCCTCGGCGGCCCGGCTGATGGAACCGGGATTCGTCGTGTCGAACACGACCACCTCGCCCGGCTGCAGCGTCGGGTCGCTGATCAGAAACGCCTCGGCGTAGTCGAGGCCATTGGCGGTGACCGCGCCGTCGAAGAGAGCCGCCGCCTCATCCGAATCGTTGATCCGCATCTGCTCGATGCTGCCATTGGTGAAAACACTGAATCTGGCGTCGCTATTGTTCTGAAACTCGTCCCGGCGCAGAATCAAATCCTCGAAGGTCAGGCTGCGCGAGATCCTGGCGGGGGCGAACGTGCCCCCCAAAAGGATCTCGTTTGCCAAGGCCACCAGACGCTTAGCCGAGATGTTGCCTAGCACGCCGAAGTTTCCGTTGGGGTCCAGCTGAGCTGAGACGAAGGGCGGGTCGGGAATAAGTACACGGAGCTCGCCGTTGCCCGGATGCAGCTCCAGCGGGCCGCCTCCGTAGATACTGATCTGGCCTGCACCAGCAGAATTGGCTAGCAGATGGATTGAGTCAGTAGGATCGGTGCCCCCTAAGACAAACAAACCCTCCAAGAAGCTGGCGAGCCTCGCTCCGTTGCCGAAGAGGAGTGCGTTCCCATTGGTGACAAGGTTCCCGCCTGCCGTGATGGTGCCCGCTGAATCGACGCTCGCGGTGAACGTCGAAGCGCCCGCGGGCCAGAATCGAACTGTCCCGTTTCCAGCTCTGAGATCGAGGTTGGCGCCGTCAAACAGATCGACACTACCTGTATTCGACGCAGTTCGTAGTGTGATACCCGTGTCTCCAGTGCCTGCCCGAATCGTGAAGTTCGAGCCCGAGACGCTAAACAGGTGCGCCCCACTGTCGAACAGCAAGTCGTTCCCTCGAACTCTCAGGTCGCCGGCCAAGGAAAGCTCTGCAGGACTCAGCGTGGCGACCGGCGTGGTTCCTCCGAATAAGAACGTTCCAATGCTCGAGGCAAGAACCATGCTGCTGCCTCGGGTGATCCGCACGTACCCGTCAGCCAGACCTCCGGCGCCAAGGTGGAGAACATCTGAATCGAAGTGAAGGCGCGCTCCACTGCCGAAAGTGAGGTGGTTTCCTTGAGCAATCAGATCGCCTGTAGTCGTGAAGTTACCCACTGCATCAAGGCTGGCCGTGACGGCAGCGGTGGGATCGTTCATGAAATTCACGAGGCCGGAGCCGGAGCGCAGGTTGATCGGTCCCGTACCATGGATCTCGACGCCGCCATCAAACGAGCCGTTGCCCGCGCGCAGGAAGAGATCATCGGCGTTGGCATTGCCGCCCGTGATCGTCAGCCGGGAGGCAATCGCATCCAGGTCCGCTCCCAGGCCGAACAGAATCCGGTTGCCACCGGCGGTCAGGTTGCCGTCGATCTGGAGCGCGCCGGTCTTGGTCTGCGCCGTGGCCGACGTCGTGATGATGTCGCCTGCCGCCACGCCGCCGACCGCCTCGGCGCTCGCCGCCCGCAGGGCGTAGGGGGCCGACACAACATGCGTGCGCGGCGAGAGGGTCTCGAAGCTGCCGCCCTGTCCGACTTCGATTTCCATCCAGACGTCGTTGAAATCTTCGAAGACCGCCGCCAGCGTCGTGTAGGGGTCGCCGGGCAGGCTGGCCGCGCCATCGGTGATGGCACCGCTTCCCATCTCGACATGGAACAACCCATTGGTCACGAGCACCGCTCCGGTGCCGGAGCTCTCGTGCCGGTCCACCAGGATCTCGCTGCCGGCGGTGGCCGCATCGAAGAACCGGAAGACCATGTCGTGGCTCCCGTTGAGGGCCGCTCCGCCCGCATCCCGCAGGACGCCTTGATAGCTCAGCCGGTCGGGCACCGCCACGGCCGACCCACCGAGCACTATTGCCACAGCCAGGCCCATCGCCGCCTTGCGCATGTGTTCCCCCTTCATATTCATGGACAGGTCGTGCCGGCGCGCCGGGCGCCCCCGGCCTGGAAGCCCTTGGTTCCTTCCTCACCCAGGCTGTTCTCGACGGTGACCATGTAGAAGAAGCCGATGCCCGGTGCTGGATTGCCCCCCGCCGTGGTGCTCGTGGCGGTGAGCCCCGCCTGGTCGCAGGCGCCGTAGGCAAGCCCGGGCAGAGTGGAGACGGCCGATCTGTAGACGTTGTAGACGCCGGCCGAGTGTTCCGGGTCCCACACCAACGTTGAGGGCGCGGGCAGATCGAGACCGGCGACTTCACCGGGGGGTGGATAGGCTGCCAGGAACCCACCGCCGATCTGAAACGAGCTGCTGGCCAGTGTGCCGCCCAGCAGCGAGTCGCCGATCGATCCGCGCGTGATGCGATAGGTGGTCGAGGCGGGTGAGATTCCCGCCGAAGGATGCCCCCCCGCGTTGAGCACCTGCTCTTCCAGCTGGTAGCTCGCGCTCTGCTGCGCCGGCGCGGCGGTGATTCCAGCCGCGACGGTCGCCACGGTCGTCACGATCCAGGCACGTCTCATGTCATGACCTCCGATCTGGAGCCGCCAACGATTCCCGGCACCTCGACGCCACACTACGGTGATCACCTGCGTGAGGGCATCGCATGATCATCTGAGGCGGCGCTGGCCGTCAGGGGCAGGCTTGACCGGCGCTGCGGGGGCCGCTGTCTCCGTCTCCGAGCGGGCCGACGCCGCCGGCGTTTTCGCCCGCAACCAGAATGAAGACCGAGCCGGCGGGCTCGGGAATCACTGCGGCAGCGTTGGAGATTCCGCAGACAAGCGGCGCCGCGGTGATCGAGTTGACGCCACCTGTCGGGACGAGGGCTGCCAGGTCGCCCGTGATGATGCGATACGAATCGCATCCGGGCGTGGCCTCCCATTCCAGCGCGAGCATGCCGGGCCCCGCCTGCGCCACGAGCAAGGGCGCCGTCGCCGACGAACTGACCTCCGGGGGCGGGGCGGGAGCCGGCACGGCTTCGATCACCAGGCGCGCGACATTCGGGTTGCCGGGATTGGCGACGAACTCCAGATCCACGAATCCGCTGGTCTCGTGCTCCCGGGTCAGCTTGAAGAGCATCCCCACGTGGCCCTGCTGCGCGTACCGTGACTGCACGAGAGACGTGAGCGACGGATGGCGGAGATCCAGGGCGCTCGTGATCACCTGCAGATTGGCGGCCAGCGGCAGGTCCGTCCTTTCGGCGTCCGCGATATCGGCAACGCCGTCCGCGCTGTAGGCGAAGAAGTCAGCCGGGTTATTGCCTGTCCCGCTGGCCACGTAGAGTCGCAGCGTGACCGAAGTGATGACCAGCCCGGGGGGCAGCGACGACAAGTCGAATTCGGCGGCACCCCTGATGCGGAAGGTCGTGAAGATGGTGGCCCGGATGCAGCATTCCCCCTCGAGCACCTGGTCGAACCCGTCGCGCCCTTCGTCCCGCACGCTGAAGTCCACCCCCGCCGGAACTACGTATGTGTCCGCGATCGCGCTTCCCGTTGCGCCCACTCCCAGGATCAGCAGGGCGGCGGAGGCGACGCGCTTCATTGGCCGATGGTCACGGGGCCGCCGTCGGCAATGATCTCGAGGCGCTTGGAGATGGTCACCGCGCCCGGGTAGCTGCCGGCCTTGATCACGAGGTCGTTGCCGCTCAGCGCGTCGTTGACTCCCTCGGCCACCGTGTTCCAGGGGCGTGAGGGGCTGCCTGACTCGATTCCCGCGTACGCCCTGTCGATGAAGACCGCCCTCGGGACGTATCCGATCCAGGAGCCCCAGATCGGCTGGCCGCCGATGCGCGGTGCCGCGTACATGTTGAAGATCCAGAAGCCGTGGTCGAGCGGGTCCACGTCGGCCCCCGAATAGTCGCCCCAGCTGTAGAGCGTTGCGGCGGTGTCCGAAGCCGTGCCGTAGTAGGCGTCGCCGGCCCTCAATTGCCGCGTCGGGCCAAAGAGGTTCTGGTCCTCGAACCGGTGAGCCCAGCGCGCCGAGACGAACTCCGATGCGCTCGATGCCGCGCTGCCCACCAGCGCGTCGCCGTGGTGGTTCACGGCGATGGCAGGCCAGAACAGGAAACGGGAGGAGTCCTGGAGGAAAAACCCGGTGCACGCGCCAAGCGACGGCCAGGCGGAAACATCGCACTCCAGGGGCTGGAGCTGCATGCCGCCGCCACCAGGCCAGTGGTAGATGGTGATGAGCTTGCCGTTCTGATAGACGGCATTCATCGGCGGGGCACCGACGTTGCTCGCCTTGACGAGCGCAGGGCCTCCCAGCTGCGGCACGTTGGGAATCCCGCCGGGAAAGGTCTGCGAAACAGAGCGGACCAGCAGGGAGGGCGAGGCAGACGGAAAGGTAGGAGGAAGGGTCACTCCATAGACCAGGTGGTTGATCGAAGAAGTCGCGGTACTCTCCCACGTCGTCACGAACGCGTCCACGCCGCCCGGAGGCGCGCCGTAAGTCACCGTGGGGGCCAGCGAGCCAACTCCGTCGATGGGATCGATACCCACGAGGTCGTTGAAGATCCAGATCCCCGTGGGGCCCCCGGACAAGAGGTTCGTCTTGCCCAGGATCCAGAGGCTCCTGTCGTGGTCCACCGCGGGCGCGGGCCATGGGAACGATATAAGAGCGCCCGTGAAATAGAGCCCGCGGGATCCCACTCCGAGGTGCGGATAGTCGACCCACTCGCCGTCCAGGTCGTTGCGCTGCGGCCCGTAGATCCACCAGCCCTGGGTGGGATCCGAGGTCTGGCTCAGGCCGAAGTGGAAGAAGCCCTGGCGCGTTGGCGCATCCTGCCGGGAGATCATCATGACGAAAAAGCGCTGGCTGCTCTCGTCGTAGACCACCTTCGGATCGAAGGAGTTCGTCGGGCCCAGCCCGAAGAACGTATTGAGATCGATATCGGAGACTTCGACGCCATCCTTGGTGTAGAAGGCGATCTGAGTGTTGACCACGGCAACCAGATGTGTCGGCCCTGCAGCAATCATCGGATCCGCGGGGATCCCGTCCCTGTCATGAGCCGTGAAGCTCCGGGCAAGACGCGGTTGATACAGGAAGGAGGTGGCCACCTCCGGTGGCGCTGGAGGCTTGACCATCACCTCCCCCCCGGGCTGCGTGTCCCCCGGAACTTCGAGAGGGGATGCCGGCGGAGCCTCGGCCGGCATCACTCCGTGCGGGACACGACGCGGGTCCCGCCACGGCTCGGCAAGACCCTTCGACCGTTCAGCCGCTTCCACCAGCATCGTGGCGGAGAGGTTTCTGGCCGGTCCGATCTCGACCCAGCGGGGAGTGGAGGCAGGCTTCTCCTCCGCCCGCTGGATCGACATGAAGCCGGCCGCCGCGAGCCCCAGGATGGTCGACGCAAGCAATGCTTGAATGCGAGATCTCGACATCGCTCAGCCCTCCTCGCTCACTGCAAGTTGATGAGGACGAGGACCAGTCCGCGCCCTGCGTCGAGCGAGCCGAGCGCCTTGCCCAGGATCGCCCCCTGCGCGAGCGATGGATCCTCCACGCGCATCGCGTGGCCTGGAACCGCCGAGGTGGTAAGCAGGTCGCCCGGGCGGATGGGGCCGGACGAAGCGTCGGCGCGGCAGAAGACCCGGCCGGTCATCGCCACGGGCACCGTGCCGCTGGCGACGGTTCCTTCCTGCTCGAGCGTGAGCCCCGGCTTGATGCCGTTGGCGCCGCTGATCACGCCGGCGACCGTACGGTCGTAGGGCCGGTCGGACATCCTGAGGCCGCCGGAGCCGTCAGGATCGATCGAGACCACCGTGCCGGGCTCCATCGGGGCTGCTCCGCTCACCTCGAACGGCTCGGCGACATCGCTGCCGCCCGTGATGGTCAGTACCTGGGTCCTGGTGGTGCCGACGATGTCGAGTGCCATGCCCGCCCCTGGCGTGCCTGTGCCTATCCCGACGGTGCGATTCGTGAGGTTCACTGCGAGAGCCGGCAGGCCGTCTCCCTGGAAGACGTATGTGTCATCGGAGTCCCGGTACTTGAGGCCCCAGGTGGGGAAGGCCGGCGAGTGCGCGATGACCGGGCGTTCGACGTTGTTGAAGCCGGTGCTGTACATGTTCAGCATCGCCCCGGCACCGGACGTGAACGTGATCGCCCCCGTCATCGTGCCCCCGGCCTTTCTCAGGTAGGACGGGTGCGGGTCGGCCGCCGCAGCGTGGGCCGCGATGTCGGCATCGATCTCCAGGGACTCCTCCAGCGAGGCGTGCTCGCGGTGAGCGTCCGGGTCGGCGGTGTGCGCGGCGATCTCGGCCGTGTCGTCCAGCTCAGGCCCCTCGAACCCGTCGAGGGTGTCCGCCACGTAGGCGTAGGGGGCGCTCGTCATCCGGAGTCTTGGCGTCATGGTCTCGCCATCGGCCTCGATCTCGAGATAGCGGTTGGCGCCCGCGAACCGGTTGCGGGTGAAGGGCAGCTCCACTTCATAGATCCCGTTGGTCACGGTCACGGTGGTCGGCCCGAACGTGGTCTGGAGCGTTCCGCCGATGTCGTTGTTGTAGAGCCTGAAGGTCATGGTGACGGGGCCGCTCACTGGCGTGCGGGTGCTCCCCGTCACGCGGCTCAGGAACCCCTGCAGGCGGATCACCTGGGGTGTCGAGGTCTGGGCCCGCGATACCGTCGCCAATCCCATCCAGGCCAGCGCCGAGATCACCGATACAGTCACGAGTCTTTTCATTTGCGTGCCTCCCTGATGGGCAACTGGACGTTGTTCCGGTGTCGTCATGGCCTGGGGACGACGTTGTAGAAGACGAGGTCGTGCCCGGCCGAGCTGCCGTCCGTGACCTGGCAGTCCGGGGTCTCGGCGAAGAGATTGCCTGGAGTCACCACAGCGACAGGATCGAAGTCCCTGTAGAGCTGGTAGATGGCCGCGGCGCCGTTCCAGATGACGTCCGCGGCAGCCGGGTCCGACGGGTTGTGCCGTACGTCGAGCTCGATCGGAGCCGGGATCTCGCCTGTCACGAGGCAGTAGCCGATGTTGGTCTGGATTCCGCCGGCGCACGACGACGTCGTGCCGAACGGCATGTCCGCGCCCAGGACGGCCGTGTTCACGAAGCTCGCCGAGAGCAGAGTCTCGGCGCCTCCGCCAACGCAGGCGCGCTCCATCACGAAGCTTGGCGACTGCTGTGCCCAGGCAATGGCGCTTCCAGCCGCGAGGAGCATCACAATCCAGGCTCGATTCATCAGATCACCTCCCCAGCAGTGAGGCCGGTGTGGCGCCGGCATCGCGGCCTGACACTACGGCGATCCTCAAGGCGAAGGAATCGCATGATCATCTGAGACTGGATTGCGCCGAGCGGGGGCCGGATCAGGTGATGCCGGCGTCGAGAGCCTTGCGGATCGCCTGGGCGACGGTGTGGACTTGCAGCTTGGAGTAGATGGCGCGCACGTGCGTGCGCACCGTGCTGATGGTGATGCCGAGATCGTCGGCCGCCTCCTGGTAGCTGCGGCCGCGCACGAGCGCGCGCAGGACGTCGCGCTCGCGATCGGTCAGCTCCAGACGCGAGGGAGAACCCGCGGGTCCGGCGGAGGACGCTGCCGCGGATGTGCCCAGAGCGCGCACCACCTCCAGCATCGCCGCCGCCACGGAGGGCGAGACTGGGGCGCCGCCTTCGAGGATGGATCGAAGCTGCGAGGCCAGCTCGCGGGCGCTGCTCTTCTTGAGCACGTAGCCGCTGGCGCCCGCGCTGATGGCGCGCACGATCGTCTTCGGGTCCTCGAAGACGGTGAGCATGACGATGGGAAGCGACGGGCACAGCTCGCGCAGCCGGCGCGTCGCCTCGATGCCGTCCAGCCGGGGCATCTCGATATCCATCAGGACCAGGTCCCACGCGGGGCCGTGCCCTTTGCGCAGCGCGCCAGCGACGGCGTCCAGCAGCGCCTGGGCTCCGTCGAAGGTTCCGGCCGCCTCGAATCCCGGCGCGTGCTTCAGGAAGGTGGCCAGCGACTCGCGGAACTCGTGGCTGTCGTCCACGATGACGGCCCGGATGGTGGTCATGTGCGCCCCGCCATCGGCCCGTGATGGCTGCCGCCTTGCGGATCGAACAGAATCGCCACCAGTGTTCCTCCACCAGGCGGCGACTCGATCCGCAACGACGCGCCGATCTCCCGCGCCCGGCGCCTGAGGCTGTCCTGGCCGAACCCGGAGCCGCGCGGCTCCCGCTCCGGCTGGAATCCTACGCCGTCGTCACGGATCTCAAGGAGCCATCGCGCGCCATCGGGCCGCAGCATGATGTCAACGTGCGCCGCACGGGCATGCTTCGCAGCGTTATGAAGCGCCTCCACCGCCATCCACTGGACGTGGCGGCGCACGGGCAACGACAGCTCAACACGGGGTATTGGATCGGGCACGTCGAATCGGAGCGCTGTGGCCCGATCATCAATCAGCTCTCTCGAGCGCGTCCGAAGAAACAGGACGAACGCCTCCAGCGTGTCCAGGCCGGGTCTCAATGACCAGACGATGTCGGAGATGTCGCCTCCCAGCCGGCGCGCCGAGCCCACCAGCTTCTCCGCCATCGCGGCGCGCTCCGTCTCGTCGATCTCGGGTGTGGCTACCATGTCGGCCATCAGGCCGATGCTGGCCAGCCCCGATCCCATCCTGTCGTGCAGGTCCATGGCGATCTCGGCGCGCTGGCGCTCCAGCGCCATGAGCCGGCGGACCCGGATGCGATGTGCCGCGAGGCCGATCAGGACGATTCCTCCCGCCGCGAGCGCCACCGCCCACCACCTCCTGTACCAGGGGGCCATCACTTCGAATCGCACGACGGCCGGGGCGGCCGACCAGACATCGCCGTCCACCGAGGCCGCCAGCTCGAGCCGGTAGTGGCCCGGCCCCAGGCCGGCGAACCTCAACCGCGGCTCGCCCGCCGGGACCCACTCTTCCTGTTCCGAGAGCCTGTAGCGGTATCGCAGGCTGCCGGGCACCTGGTACGAGCGGGCCGACCAGCTCAGCTCGATCCGATTGCTGGCGTACGGGATTTCGAGGTCGGCCCGGTGGTCCACCATGCTGCCGTCCACCAGCAGCCGCGTCACCTGCACGTCGGGGGCGGCGCGGGCGACGCGGCGGGCGTGCGCGGCGACCTGAACCATGCCGGCGAGCGTGGCGATCCAGACCGTGCCGTCGGGCTCCTCGAGCAGCCCGCTGCCCGACCAGGAGAAGACCCCGGATGACTCGCCGATCGTTTCCACGACGCGCGCGCCCGAAGCTTCGGGCGCGGCCAGGACGCGGGCGAACTCACCCACCACCCAGATGTTCCCCGATGGAGATGGGGCAAGCCGCGCGACGGTCGTGAAGCCGAGCTGCTCCGGCGAGAGTGCCGTCGTGACGCTGCGACCATCCCACGACAGCACTCCTTCCTTCTCCGTGGCAAGCCACAGGGTCCCGTTGTCGAGGCGCATGGCGTCGCGAACGCCGCCGTTGACCACCGCGTCGCACCGCCAATCGCCTTCCGCCGCCGGCCGGGCCTGCGCCTTGCAGACCCGTCCGTCCATCAGCATCACCATGGGGAGTGGATCGAGCTGGAGATAGACCGCGTCGCTGTCCTTCCGCGGGATCGGAATGGCGCGGACGATCTCACCGCGGGCGGTGTCGATCTCCACCAACCGATCGCCAAAGACCAGGGCGAAACCGCCGGTGGCAGTGGCGGCGCACTCCACATCGCCTCCGAAGGGACGCGGCGTCCGGAACAGGATCCTCCAGGCACCATCGCGGTAACGCGCCAGGGAATCCTCCCATGTACCATCGGCAATCTTCCTGAAGGCTCCGGCCCAGACAGCACCAGCGGGATCCGTGCAGCCTGGATCCAGGATCGCGTACCGTCCCGTGTCGACGCGGCGCCAGGCGCGAGCGCCGGGCTCGAAGATGAACGGCCCGCTCCAGGTGCCTGCCCAGATCCCATCCTGGGTCGGCATCACATTGCGGGCGCGCGAATCCTCCAGCCCCGACCGCACAGTCCACCATCGGGTGTCGGGCTCGAGGTACTGTCTCAGCTCGCCGCGGAAGCTGGTCAGCCAGAGGCTTCCTTCGCGGTCCACGTATGGTGTGCCCCCTCCTTCGAACCCGTCGGAAGAGTCCAGCTCCTCGACTCGTCCCTCCTGATCGATGGCGAAGACATGCTCGTCCATCACCAGCCAGGTGACTCTGCCCCGGTGCACAACGCCGGTCGGCCTGGCGCCGTCGGCGATCGGCAAGAGGAGCCGCATCTCCGATCCGTCGATCCTGTAGAGCCCTGCCTGCGGGCCGAACCGAAAAGCCGCCAGGAGCGAATCCGCCCCCAGGACGTGCATCACCGTGAAATGGCCGCCGGGCAGCGAGGCGATCCTTCTGGCCGGTGCCGGCGGCGCGATCCGGTAGAGACTTCCCTCGCGGCTGGAGGCGAAGACACCGTCAGTCATCTCGCTGCCGCCAAGCCAGCGCGCCCGCTCGCCCCCGGGGAGATCCCCCGCGCCGGCGATCCAGCCGCCACCTGAGTCGCGCGCCATGACCTTGTCGCCGGTGACAAGCCAGAGCCGCCCGGAGCGATCGTAGGCGACCTGCCTGACCGAAGGGATCGGCGCTCCGTCCGGCCCCATCACGGCGCGCAGCGTCTCACCGGCAACCTCCCAGGCCGGCTGACTCTCGTGGGCCGCGGCGACCTGCCCGCCGGGGCCCGCCGCCAGCCATTCCAGCCGGGAGCGGACCAGAGCGCGGCCCCAGGGGCGGACTTCGCTTCCATCGAAGCGGTCCAGACCCTGCTCGCTGGCGATCCAAAGGTAGCCGTCGACATCCTGGATCACGCTCTTGATCCCGCGGGGCATCCCCGGATGATCGTGCATCGCCCGCGACAGCCGTTCCGCGCTGAGTCCTGGTGCTGCCATCGCAAGGCAAAGTCCGGCCACCCCGGCCGCCCGGCTCCAGACAGAGGTTCGGAACCGTCGCCGCATTCCCCTGAGAGTGCGCCAGATCTCAGCCTGCCGCCATCGCATGATCGTCTGAGATCGTGGCCGCCGCGCGGGCATCGGCAGGAAGGCCGGTCAGGCCGCCGGCGCGATCAGATCGGCGCAGAGGTTTCCGCTGCGCACGGCAGACTCGATCGTGGCGGGGATGCCGGCAACGGTCCAGTCGCCCGCCAGGAACAGGTTGGGGCAGCGGGTGCGCGGGCCGGGGCGCAGCGGCTCATTCTCAAGAGTGGGGGCGTAGGTGGCGGCCTTCTCACGCACCACCATCGAGCGTACCATCCGCGCGCCGCGCGCCCCCGGCAGGCAGGCTTGCAGGTCGCGCAAGGCCATCTCCGCCAATGCGTCATTGGGCTGGTCGATCAGGGAGCCGGCCGCTGAAACGACCGTGGCGATGTGGGAGGCGCGTCCCATCAGAAGTCTCTCCTTGTTGAAGATCCACTGTACCTGAGTCCCGATGGCGCCGGCGAAATCAAAGGGCGCAATCTCGGAGGCGGGCCGGTCGAACCAGAGATTCACCGAGAGGATCGGAGAGAATCCGAACCGGTCGAGACCCGCGGCGGGCGCCACGGGAGACTCGATCCGCGCCAGCGCCGCCGGCGGCACCGCCAGAACGACGGCGTCGGCCGGGATCGTCTCGCCATCGCGCGTCCTCACCGAGGTGATCCTCTGCGCCGTGCCCTGCACGCCGGTCACGGGCTGCGCGGTCCGGATGCTTCCGCCGCGCTGCTCCACGAAGCGGCGCGACGCCTCGGTGTACAGATCGGCCAGGCCGACGGTGGCGACACCCAGTCCTGAGTCCCGCGCGTTCAGCATGAATCCTTCCCGCAGGACCTGGGCCAGCAGCGATGCTGGCGCCGTCTCCGGAGACGCGTTGAGAGTCGCCATCGCCAGTGGATGCCAGAGCCGCTGCCGCAGTGCGGGCGTCTGGCCGAGCGCGTCGAGCCAGCCGGCTACAGTGGTGCCCTCCAGCCCGTTGGGACCCGCAGCGCGCAGTGCCCGGCGCAGCGCGGGGCCGGCGCGCAGAAAGGCCAGTCTGTCCGAGAGCGAGAGACCTTTGAGGGTGAGCACCCCCGCAGCCAGGTGCCATGGCGCGGGCAGCGGCGGGCAGGTCAGCCTCGACCTGAGGCCCGGCTGCACGTAGTCGATGACGAGGCGATCCTGGAAGCGCACCAGGTGCTCCGTCCCCAGCGCGCGCAGGAAGTCTCTCGTAGCGCCGTAGCAGGCCATGAAGAGATGCTGGCCGTTGTCCACGACATCTCCCGCCTCGTCGGTGAACGATCCAGCGCGCCCGCCCAGGTCGCGGCGGGCCTCCAAGACGGTGACGCGCGCGCCGCGCGACGCCAGGCGCACCGCGCACGACAGGCCGGAGAAGCCGCCTCCCACGACAACGACCCGTGTCATGCGAGCCGGCTGCTCAGGTAGATGCCGGCGGCCAGCCCGAGCTTGCGCGCCCGCGACAGCCTGACCTTTCCTGCCAGGACGCTGCCCACGTCGAGGCTGATCCGTTCGAGGATGGCAGCGTAGATCGCCCGCATGATCTCGGCGGGAAAGAGCGTCCTGCGATCCGCAGGAGGAAGACTGCTCGCCGCGCGCGCGAAGAGCCCTTTGGTCCTGGCCACTTCGAAGCGCATCAAGGATCGGAAGGCATCCGAGGCCTGCGGGGCGCTGAGATCACCTTCGGGGCAGGCGAAGCGGCGCAGATCCTCCTGGGGAACGTAGATGCGCCCGCGCTCAGCGTCCGGCTTCACGTCGCGCAGGATGTTGGTGAGCTGGAAGGCCAGCCCCAGGTTCGTCGCGTACTCGCGCGCGGCCGAGTCGGTGTAGCCGAAGATCTCGATGCAGACCAGCCCCACCGCCGAGGCGACCCGGTAGCAGTAGCGCCGCAGATCCTCGAACGTCTCGTAGCGCGACGGCTGCACGTCCATGGCCACGCCCTCGATGATCTCCTCGAGGTGCCGGCGCTGGATCGGAAACTGCTTCAGGTGCGCCGCGAGCGACCTGGCGATCGGGTCGGTCGGCGCGCCATCGAAGCAGGCCGACAGCTCGTTGCGCCAGAAGGCGACCCGCGAGGCGGCCTGAGCGGGATCAGGCGCGGCGTCCACCGAATCATCCACCGCCCTGCAGAAGGCATAGACGGAATGGATCGCCTCCCTTCGGTCGCGCGGCAGAAAGAGGAACGAATAGTAGAAGTTGCTGCCGCTGGCGCGGGTCAGGCGGTTGACCAGCCGCTGCTCGGTGGCGGCCGCCGTCACGACACCGCCGCCCTCAGCGCCAGACGGCCCCAGTCGGCGCGCGACAGCGCCGGCCGCCGTGTGAAGATGTCGCATCCGACCCGCTCGATGCGATCCAGGACCCTCCCGCCTCCCAGGATCACCAGGCGCAGCTCGAACCCCAGCCTGCCGCCCACCTGCCGCGGCAGGGCATCTCCTTGGGCGAAGAGAAGGCGCGTCCGCTCGATCTGGAAGCGCATCAGCTCCGTGAAAGCCGGCGAGACTGTGCGCGTGCGGATCGCGGCCTCGTCGCAGCCGAAGCGGCGCTGGTCCTCGCGCGGGATGTAGCAGCGCCCCTTGTCCAGATCCAGCGCGATGTCCTGCCAGAAGTTGGCCAGCTGCAGCGCCGAGCAGATGGCATCGGATGCAGTCAGGAGTGGTTCCTCCGTCCGGTCGAACAGATGCAGTACCAGTCTTCCCACGGGATTCGCGGACAGGCGGCAGTATTCCATCAGATCCGCGAAGGTCTCGTAGGACGTCACGCGGACATCCTGCTCGAATGCCGAGAGCAGGTCGTGCAGGAGCGAAACGGGCAGCTGGTGCGACGCCAGCGTGTCGGCCAGCGCGATGAAGATGTCGTCGTCCGCATCGCCGCGCTCCGCGCGCACCAGCTTCCCGCGCCAGCCGGCCAGCAGCTCCAGGCGCCGGCCGGCGTACTCCGGCTCGTCGGCGAAATCATCGGCCTGCCGGGCAAATGCATAGATCGCCGCCACGTGACGGCGCGCGCCGCCGGGCAGCAGAAGCGAGGCGACGGGGAAGTTCTCGTAATGCTCCCGGGCGATGCGGGCGCACCGATCGTACGCCGACCGCACGCGCGCGGCGTCGGGACGCAGACTGACCGGTGGTTCCTGGGACATGCGCGACTCCGCCCCCTCGAGGCCGCGCCGATCCTAACGCAAGCGCCCGCGCGGTGCGCACGTCACGAGGGTATTGCGCGAAACATCTCATTGAGTGTATAAGGCGGGTGAGCCGCTTCTGCCCTGGGAGCACGCGCATGCATCCAACCCGGGCCGCAAACGAAAACAGCCTTGCGGCGCGCCTGCCGAAGCTGGGCGCGTTCTTCAATCCCGGCGGCCTGGGACAGCATGAGATCTGCGCGCGGCCGACGCTGCGCGCCGGCCATCCCTACTTCATCACCAAGCCCCCGCACAACGAGGACGGCCACGGCGGCTATACACGCCTGAACCGGTTCGACGCCGACGGCATCCCGTACAAGCCGGCCGACAGGGGTCGCTTGTACCACCCGCTGGTGCTGGCGCGCTACGCGATCCGAATGCTGCAGATCGCGCACGAGCAGAACGACCCTTCCGCCGCGGGCCGGGCCCGCCGCATGCTCCTTCCGCTTCTGGAGTCGGGGCGGCGCGATGGTGTCTGGGGCGCGGGGCCCACGCCCCAGAGCATGAGGGCCGCGCACCCTTCAGCGATGGTGCAGGGTGTGGTGCTCTCCGCTCTGGCGCGGCTGGGCGCCGGCCGGCGCGACAAGGAAGTGGCCGCCACGATGGAGTGCGCGGTGGAGCGGATGCTGCGTTCCGAGGCGAACGGGGGCACACGCTCGCAGCTGGAAGCTGGCCCGTTTCTGGAGGAGGCGCCCTGCACCAGCGTGAAGCACATCCTGAACGGATGCATCTACGGCCTGTTCGGGCTCTACGACACGGCCGATGTGCTGGGCCACGAGCAGGCGCGTCTCGTGGCCGAAGAGGTGGAACGAACTCTCGCGAGCGTCATCGGCCAGTTCATCGCGCCGTGCGGCTGGTCTTACTACTGCCTGGCGGCGTACGGCCGGCGCTACCTCGCCAGTGCGAGCTACCACGGGTGGCACGTGCTCCAGCTGCGTGTCGTCTCGGCGCGGTCGGGATTGACCGGGCTGGGCCGCGCGGCGGCGCTCTGGACGCGCGCGCATGACTCGCCTCCACGGCGCGCCCTCATCGGCGCCGCCAAGACCGCGCAGGCGATCTGGCTGCGCGACATCCGGGGACTCAGGCTGGACGTCTGTCCCTGACACCGCCGCACGCGGAGTGATCTCAAGGAGGAGAAATCAACTCCCCTCATGCGCAGCCGCGCGTTGCTTCAGATCAGCGATGAGTGATCTAAACTCGACTGTCCCCAGCACATCGCCGAAGCCTCTCTCCTGAGTGATCTCCTCGACTGTCAGAATGGTGTTCTCACTGTAGCGGCGCAGGTGTTGGACTGAGCGCACACGATCTCCGCGGAGGGCCCAGTAGACACCGAGGTACCAGTCGCCCAGGAGGCTGAAAGGCAGCTGCTCCGCATGCGCCGCTGCGCGCGACGCGTCGGTCATCCGGTGACTCTGGGCCAGAACCAGCGCGAGATGAGCCCAGGGCCCGCTGTCCTCCTGGAGCTGGGCGGCCTTCTGGCAGGCGGCGACGGCTTCCTCCGGCTTCTTTTCTGTTTCAAGCAGGCCGCACAGTTTCTCATGGTAGATCCACCCGCCCGGCTCCAACGCCGTCGCCTGGCGCGCGCGCTGTACCGCCTCATCGAGGCGGCCGGCATCAGCCAGGGCACCGCTCAAGTGGTAGTAGTTGTAAGCCTTCGATGGGGCAAGCGCGATGAGCTCCGTAAGATCTGCGATTGCCAGATCGACCCCGGAGGGGCCGCGGCTGCGGTACCCGTTTGCCCGGCGGACGATGGTCTCCGAACGCAGGTTCGACGACAGATCCGTGCGCGTCAGGAGCCGGCTCAGCATGGCGATGCCCTTTTCGACATCCCCGCTCGTATCAACCATCATGAGCCAGGCGTGGGTGAAATCGCCGTACGGGTTCGCGGGATCAATCCTGTTCATTGTATCGAGCGCCGCTTCCAGCTCGGCCCGATGCTGTGGAGCGGGTTGCTGCTGGTAGAGCCCGGCCAGGGCGCCGGCGCGCCAGCCCCACGCATCGAAGTCGTCCGGGAATCGGGCGACGAGCGCTTGCGACGTTTGCAGGAAACCGTCGAGAGTGTCCGCGCCATAAGCTGCTGAGAGCATGGCCACAAATTCCGGAGAGGATCTCACCTCGGGGTTGGCGGGGACAGTGGTCCTGCCGAAATCGTAGGTCTTTCGAAATGTCGCGTCGAGCTGGCCGCTCAACTCGTCCGACAGCGCCAGGACGATTCCGGAGAGCTCACTCTGAGCGCTGTCGTATGTCGTGCCCCAGACGATGCGCCCGGCCGCGGTATCGACAAGAGTCAGGCTCGCGTGGGCCGCACCGCGATCGCGGGTGATGCTGCCCGTGACCAGACGGCCGGCCCCCAGAGCCGCCGCCCGGCTCGCCGCGCCCAGCGGATCGGCGCTCGACAAGTCCTGGCCCAGCGGCGTCACGGGAAGGACCTTCAGGTTGCTGGCTTGCGCCAGCCTGATGGCAATCGACTCGGCGGCGGCGCGCCCAAGAAAGGCAGCCTCTTCCACGTCTCCATGCGTCGCGATGGGTATGATCAGGATCGTGTGGGCATCCGCGGCCCCTCCGCGAGGGAAGCCCATCAAACTCGCCAGGCGGTTTCGTCCGAGCGGGAGGGCCGTCATGGTGATGATCGTCGCGAGCACGACGACGATCACTCCGGCAATCAGCGGTCGGGGGGATTGCCACGTTGGGCGGGACGGGCGAGCCGCCGCGTGGGCGGCTTGCGTCCCGCTGACGAGACCCCCAGCCGCCCTGAGATCCGCGCTCAGCTGTTCCATCGTCTGGTACCGGTCAGCAGGACGGGAGGCAAGAGCTTTCATGACGACGCGATCCATCTCGGGGTGAATCTCCGGGACCAGGGCGCGCAGCGGCTCCGGCCGGGCGCTCAGAACCTCCTGCATCAGCTCGTGAGGTGTGGCGCCCCGGAAAGGACGCCGGCCGCTCGCCATCTCGTAGAGCACGGCCCCAAGGGAAAAAATGTCGCCCCGCGCGTCCGTTTCCTGGCCGCGGATCTGCTCGGGAGACATGTAGGGGAGCGTGCCCACGATCGTGCTGCGCGCGGTCTGCGCGGCATCAGGCCGCTCCGCCGAGCCTTCGTCGCCCAGGGGCGAGGTGGGTGTGCGCGTATCCCACGTGATCAGGGACTGTTCCATGAGCCGCGCGAGGCCGAAGTCCACGATCTTCACTTCGTCCCGGTCCGTGACCAGAATGTTGGCAGGCTTGAGATCGCGATGGATCACGCCGCACGCATGCGCGCTGGCGAGTGCCTGAGCGACCTGCGCACCGAGAGAGGTGACGAACGAACCAGGAAGGGGCCGCCCTCGCAGTCTGCTGCTCAGCGGGGCTCCATCAACCAGCTCCATGACGATGTAATCCAGATCGTCATGCCGGCCCAGCTCGAACACCTGGACGATGCGTGAATCCTTGATGGACGAGGCCAGCTTTGCTTCCTCCAGAAACCTCCGGCGGCGCTTCTCGTCGCGCGCGGCGTCGGGCGGAAGCAGCTTGATGGCCACATCGCGGCCTAGCACCAGGTCCTGCGCGCGCCAGACGATTCCCATGCCGCCGCGGCCAATGACTTCCAGCAGGCGGAAGTGGGCGATGCGATCTCCGGCGCTGGAGGGCTCGGGGGATGCAGTGTCCGACATGGTCCTCCAAGCGTACCACGATGCATCCGATATCAACGCTGCCCTTCCTGCCGCGCTACAATGCGCCCCCTGGAGGGGCCGTGGCAGGAGACATTCCGCGTATCGGGATCTTCGGCTGGGGCGTCGTGGCGCCGAGATCGCGCAACATCGACGAGTTCAGGGAGAACCTCCGGTCGCCGGCAACAGGCGACGGTTGGCTCGAGCCTTTCACCGGCTTCGGCCCGAGCAACTTCCTGGTGGGCGTCCCCAGCTTCGACATCGAGGACTACCGCGCCTGGATCGAGGAGCGCTTCAAGCCCGCCCGCTTCAGCCAGCTCACGAGACACTCGGGCGATCCGGTGCTCTACGCGGTGGGCGCGTTCATCCAGTCGCTGTCTCAGAATCCCGGCCTGGAGAAGGCGCTCCAGGACCTGGCGCAGGAGACGCACATCTACATCGGCACCGGGGTGGGCGATCTCCCCACCATCTACGACGTCTCGATCGGCTACCACAAGGCGCAGCGCCGCTGGGACCGGTTCTGGGGAGCTCCCGAGCGCTGCGCGCCGCGGCTCAAGTACGAGGAGACGCCGCCGGCCCGCCGTGAGGCGATGCGCGCCGAGCTGGGGATCCCGGCCGATCCAGTCGGGATCTCCGACGAGACGGCGCGCGAAGCCGCCGAGGAGGAATGGGAGCGGTTCTGGCGCGATCGCTCCGAGTCGCTGCGCCGGTATCTCGACGAGGCGCGCCGGATTCAGGCCGAGCCGCACGCAGGCGACTCCGAAGGCAAGGAAGGCCTCATCAAGAGGAAGCTCACCGAGATGAAGAAGCTCAACGCTTCGTGGGGCTGCCCCCCGGAGCCCTGGGTTTCAGCACACCCCAATCTCATCTGGAATATCCATAACTCGCCGGCAGCCCAGGTCTCGATGCTGGGGCGGATCCAGGGGCCGACCTTCGCCCCGGTGGGCGCCTGCGCCTCGTTCGGCCTGGCGCTCAAGCTGGCCGAAGATGCGATCCGATCGCGGCAGGCGAAGGCCGTCGTGGTGGGCATGACCGATCCGCCTCCGCATCCGATCCTGGTGGGGGCGTTCTACCGCGCCAACGTGCTCGCTGCCGATCGCGCTCCTTCCAAGCCGCTGGGCGGCATGAAGGGAACCCACGTGGCCGGAGGCGCCACGGTCTGGATCGTGGGAGACGCCGACTATCTGCGCGGGCGGGGATTCCGCACGCTGGGGATGGAGATTGTCGGAGTGGGCGTCTCGTCGGACGCCCATCACATCATCACCCCCACCCGGCACGGCCCGCTCATCTCGATACGCAAGGCGCTCGAGGAGGCCGGAGCAGGCGCGGAGCAGATCACCGACTGGGACCTGCACGCGACCGCCACCCCGGGCGACTGGCTGGAAGTCTCCACGGCGCGCGAGATGCTGCCGGCCGGCGTCCAGATGACCGCGCGCAAGGGGACATTCGGCCACGGCATGTCGGTGGGCGGAGCCTGGGAGCTCACCGCGCAGCACCTGGGGGCCGAGGAGGGGGTGGTCTATCCCACATCGCTCACGCGCGAGGAGATCAACCCCGCCATCGCCGCCCTGCACGAACGGTTCGTGCTCGATCAGTCGGTGCCGTACTCCGGGGGCCTCGCCGGCAAGATCAATATGGGGGTGGGCGGCATCAACTCCTGCATCATCAGCCGGCCCTGGAAGGACTGAGCGAGGTCGCGGGTTCCGCCCGCCTGGGACGTCAGCAAGCCTTCGGACCAACAAAAGCGATCTTGTTGCCGTCGCTGTCTCGAACGTACATCTCGCGGTTGCCCCACGTCTGATCTGTCGGCTGCATGTCCACGACGACACCCTTGCGGACAAAGTCCTCGTGTAGATGGTCCACGTCATCCACGAGGAGGTACACGAGACTGCCTGACACCCCGTCGTCACGAAACGAAGAAATGTGCAGCCTGGCCTCGTCGCGTATCAGACCCATGTAGCAAGGGTCCGGCTCGTCGCCAGGTTGATAGGCGAACTCCCGTCGGAACCCGAGCTTGTTGCAGTAGAACTCCTCGGCCGCCACAGAGCTGCTGACATGAAACACAGGGATCGCCGCCTTGAACATGGTGCCTTCCACTACTGTGTCCCGTCGCCTGCGTACACCTCGGCGGGCGCCGTGCCCCCCACCGCCGGGTTGAGAGCCCAGATGACTGTGCAGCAACGCAGAGACCACTCGCCCATGTGGTCCGCCCAGCCCATGGTATCTAACAGGGTGCTGAAAAACTCCCGTAGGTCACGCGGGAGTTTTTCAGCACCCTGCTGGTGCCGGTTGTTGACCAACCTCGCAGGCTTCGCGGGTGGGGGGGCGCGGGTCAGAACCCGCATACCGCTTGCCGGCTCTCACCCACGCGGATCCGCAGCCGCCAGGTCCCGGGGCTGCAGTACGAAGGCGCCGACTCATCGACGATCTCGCAGCCCGACGCATCGGCCGGATTCACCAGGAGGTGCAGGCCGTTGAGTCCATACTCGCTGCACCAGGACCACGGCGCAAAGCACTCTTCGCCGTAGTAGTTGGGACTCCCCGAGGTCGTAACCCCCGACCATTGGCCGGCGGTGTCGCGGGTCCACCGCATCCAGGAGCCCGACGTCACGCTTCCCGCCGTGGAGGCCAGCGCCAGGTAGGTGTCGCGGAAGAAGTCGCTGCGCTGGGAGCACCAGGCCCTGCCCGTGCCGCTTCCGGTCACTTCGAAGAAGAAGTAGTCGGTGGGCGAGCCGGGGGATGCATTGAGGAAGGCAGCCATGGCGGTGTCGGTGACATCATCAGCCGGCGTGTCCACAAAGCTGAACTCCCGCATCTGACTGGAGCAGACACTCGCACGCTCGGCGCCGGCCGAGTCCTGCCCCCAGCTTCCCTGGTAGTTCAGGCCGGCCCGCACCAGGTAGTAGAAGGATGTCCCCGGGGCCGGGGAATCAGAGTCGCTGATGCAGGTGCCCGGCGAGCTCAGAAAACTCCGGCAGTTGGAATCAAAGGATGGACTTCCGGATCGCTTGACGTCGTAACTGATCGCTCCTGCTTGCTGCACCCAGCAGAAGTCCGATGTGTGGGCCAGGTCATCAAAGCCCGCAAGCCCGCTCACCTCGTCGATGGCGCCTGAACCGGGATCGCCCAGGCACTGGTTGTCCCGGCCGTCATTGAGCTCGACAGCGCCCGAGTACAGCGTCGGATCGGCGTCGTCGCAGTCGCCCTGGCACTCCGACATGCCGTCCTGATCATCGTCGGAATCGTTGGTATTCGCCAGAGCAGGCCAGCCTGCAGAGCTGCAATCGTTATTAAGGCCGTCGCAGGCCTGAGGCGCGCCCGGGTACACGGCGTTGTTGGCGTCATCGCAGTCGGCCTGGCACTCGGACACGCCGTCGCCGTCGTCATCGGTCTCGATTGTGCCACTCAATCCCGGCCAGCCCGGGGCCGAGCAGTCGTTGCGCGCGCCATCGCAGATCTCTGGAGCGCCCGGATAGACGGCCGGGTTGTTGTCGTCGCAGTCGCCGGCTCGCAGCGAGTAGAGATCATGGTCCAGATCGGGAGACTGCTCGGTCCTGTAATCGAATCCTGTGTACAGAGCTCCCTGGTACCAATCGATCCCGCCCCAGACAATCAGCTCATCGCCCGTCCACACCGCCGTGTGAGAGTACCGCTCATGCGGAGCATTCAGCGACGCCATCGGCTCCCAGAGATCGAGCACAGGATCGTAACGTCCACCGTCCGAGAACAAGATGGGGTTCGGATCCAACAGCTGCCACCCGCCCCAGACCACAAGCATCGTTCCAATCCAGTTTGCGGTGTGATCGATTCTTGGCTCGGGTGCTCCAACTAATTGGGTTGGCTGCCATGTGTCCGTGGCAGGATTGTAGCGGCCTCCTGAATTGAGGAAGCCACCGGTTCCCCATCCTCCCCAGATGATCGCCTCGCGGCCGGTCCAGACCGCCGTCGCGCTACCGCGCCCTTCAGGAGCTCCGATCGTCGTCATCTGCTCCCATGTGTTGCTCTCGGGATCGAAGAGTCCGCCATCCGATGGACATTGGTGGCCGGAGCAGCCTCCCCAGATCAGCAGCCTGTTTCCAACCCACGTCCCGGCTGGCAGGACTCTGGCTGACGGCGCCCCAGCCGAGCTGATCGGGCTCCAGGTGCTGGACACGGGATCGTAGCTCGCGCCATCCCCGAGCCCGATTGTGCCGCCCGCATCGCCGCCCCAGATGAGCATGCGCGATCCGGTCCATGCGGCCACGTGCCTCGTGCGCGGCGACGGCTCTCCGTTCTGACTCACAGGCTGCCAGTGGTCCTGCACCGGGTCATACCTGCCGTTCAGCGTGCAATAGGAGTCCTGGTAGCTCTGACTGCACTGGCCTCCCCAGACTATCATCTCGTTGCCGGTCCAGACCGCAGTGTGGTCCCATCGCGGAGGGGGAGCGGAGGCAACCGTCATCTCGTCCCACTCATCCATCAACGGGTCATAGCGGAAGCCCGGAACCTGGCTGAATCCACCCCAGATGAGCATCAGGTTGCCTGTCCAGACTGCCGTATGTCCGTCACGGTTCACTGGCGCGACGGCAGGGCGTGTTGGCAGCCACACGTTCTGATCTGGGTCGTATCGCGCCACCGGAGTGTTCATTCGAGCGCCCATGCCGCCCCAGATCACCATGAGATCGCCTGTCCAAGTCGCTGTGTGATGGAGCCGCCCCGGGGCCGCGTAAACCGTACTGGTTGCCGTCCACGTGTCTTGAGCGGGGTCGTACGCTCCACCAGAGTGAAACGTGAAGAAGTCGTTGAAGCCACCCCACACGATCATCTTCGCGCCATTCCAGATCGCGGTCTGAAGATACCTCGCCTCAGGCGCGCCCGAGAGTGTCATAGGGGACCAGGAGTCTGTTGCCGGCGAGTAGCGGGCCCCATCATTCCGCGAGAGCACTACGTCGACAGCCTCCGTCCCCCCCCATACCAGCATCTCCGTTCCGGACCAGATCGCTGTGTGGAACAGACGAGGGACAGGCTGCGACTTCGTGCTGATGAGTGCCCATGAGTCCGTCGCGGGATTGTACCGGCCGCCTTTTATCAAAAGGCCAGAGCCATCGGGGTTCAGGTAGCCACCCCAGAGCAGGAATTCTGTGCCGGTCCAGACGCCGCGCACTGAAAAGCCAGGGGTAGGCGCCCCCGCGGAGCTCATCGGCCTCCAGGTGTCCGAGACAGGGTCATAGCGTCCACCCTGCGGGTCCTGGCCTCGAACCAGCATCTCGGAACCGGTCCAGACCGCCGTATGGATGTATGCGGGCGCAGGCGCACCAGTTGTGCTCATCGTGTGCCATGTGTCTGTCACGGGGTCGTAGGAGCCGCCCGTATTGAAGGCCTGCACAGGATCGGTCCCTCCCCAGATCAGCATGCGAGAGCCGGTCCATACCGCAGTGTGGAATGCCCTCGGCGATGGCGCATTCAGCCGTGAAATCTCCGCCCAGGTATCGGCGACCGGATCATACCGGTAACCTCTATCAAGGATGTCCAGTGAGGTGTAACCGCCCCACACAATGACTTCAGTGCCGGTCCAGATCGCGGTCGCCTCCAGGACTTGTTCAGGCTCCGTGAACAATTCCCAGGAGTCCTGAAGCTGGCCAGAGCCTCCCGCCGCGTGCGGAATTGAATCCTCCGCTCCCGGCAGTGGAAGCGGCAGCACGGAAAGACGCTGTGCGATGAGGTCGGATCGCACGGGGCTCAGATCCGGAACCACCTTCTCCCACCATGCATCCCAGGTGACTTTCCCGATTCGGTACTCGAGCCCGACGTCCTTCGTGCCGGCATGGACGACCAGCGGCACAGCGAAGAACTCATCATCCTCCCGAATCGAGCACACCATAGATGGCGCGAGCTTCTTGAGTTCTTCCGGATCAAGCTGCAGGTCCGCCTTCTTGAATGGGCCAAGCGGGTTGGCTTCGCCCACTCGGCTGGCAGCCGACCAGTCGGTATCGCGGGGCTGTGATGTTGCCTGTCCCGCTGCCGTGAGGACAAGCTCCGCTCCGTCGGGAACATTCTGACTCCCGGCGACCAGGGCGGATCGCACTCTCTCGGCAAGGATGCGTCGGGATGCCTGCAGACCTGCGTCGGCTCTGAACATCTGCTTGGCGTATCGCTCAACGAGAGCCGGTCTTGCGAACGCCTCCTGGATGAGCAGGCTGTCGTTTCCCAGAGCCTTGTACAAGTCCAGGAGCCTTCCGGGCATGCGCGTCCGGGAAGCGATGCGCTTCAGCTCCCCCTCCAGCATTCCGGGAGTGATGCGCAGACCCCAGAACTTCTCAAGTGCCATGGACATGAGCAGCGATGTGCGCACCTTGTCGGCAAGGCGCTGATCCGGGAGTGCCTGCTCGAAGGGCAGCTTTGCGCCCTCCTGATGTGCGTAATAGAGGCGCTCGATCTCTCGGTGAGCCGCCAGGCGGACTTCCATGGGGAGTTCGCGTTGCTGCGGCGCGGCCTCGCGCGACACCGGCGTTGAGGCCGCGCCGCCACATAACAGCGCGAAAAGAGCTACCCAGAGGCAGCTTCTAAGTAATGCGTTATTATTGGCAGTAGTTTCCACAGGCATAGGTTGGTGTCGGATCCGCATCCTCGCAGCTCTCGTCCAGCACGCACGTGTACTGGCAGCATCCACATGAGCCATAGCTGTTCGAGAAGGTGCACCGTTGGAATGCTTCCCCACCCACTCTGCAGTAGCTTGTGACGCACGCTTGCGGCCTCGTGCCGCATTTAACCTGGTTGGAGAGCGGACCATTGCCCCACTCGTCGAAGCCCTTCATCCGGAAGTAGTAACAAGTCCCAACGCTCAATCCGCTGACCGTCATTGACTGGTTCGTTCCCGAGGACTGCGGTGCAGGCTCGTTTCCAGAGGGAGTGGCAAGGTAGAAGCTTGACTCATCGATGGACGAGGTCGCACGTCGTAGCTCATACATGGCCGCCGTGCCCGTCGTGCCGTCGTCCCCCTTCGATGTCCACGTAAGCCCCATCGAATAGGATGTTGTCGTGCTGGCCGCCAAATTTGTAATTTGGGCTGGGGCATTTGGATCGTAGCTATCCAGCACATTGAAGGCATTGAGCCTGCCTTCCGTTACGCTCATGCCTGAGAGCGAAGCCTTGCTGTCGGCATGGTCCATGATGAGCTGCTTTGACAGCTTGGCGGGGATCTTCGGATTCAGGGTTCGAATCAGCGACGCAACGCCTGCAACATGCGGGGCTGCCATTGAAGTTCCCGAGCGAAAGTCGTAGATGTCTCCTTCGGAGCTGTCGTAGAGCGTGCTCAAGATGTTGACGCCTGGAGCGCCAAGATCCACGCTCACCGTGCCGTAGTTCCCGAAGCCATCATCGTCTGCGTCAGTGCTGTGGACCGAGATGATCCCGTCGAGGTCGTAGTTGGTCGGGTAAGCGTAGTTATAGAGGTCGCCCGGACTGTTGGAGTCAATATTCTGTGCTGCATTCCCAGAAGCCGATACAAAAAGTACCTCACGATCTTGTGCTCGTTTGATGGCGTCGTACAGAGTCTGCGCGCACATGGCGGGACGAGCGGAACATTCCTTGCCGATCCCCCATGATGCATTAATCACGTCGGCGCCCTCGTTCACGGCGTAATCGATCGCTGCGACGGCGCTGGATAAGAATCCGCCTGGGCAGTTCGGATCCGCGGGGTTGCAGCAGCCCCAGATCCGCACTGGCATGATTGCAGCGTTCCAATTCACGCCTGCGACGCCGATCCCATTATTCCCGACGGCACCAATGATTCCAGCGACGTGCGTGCCGTGTGAAATCCCAGGGAAGGTGGAATAAAAGGGGTTGTTGGGATCCTCGAACCAGACAGGTCCGCCTGCGCAGACAGGCTTGGTACTCGCATCGCCGTCCGCGAAGTTCCAGCCGTGGAGGTCGTTCCTGAATCCATTGCCATCATCGTCGTAGATGTTGTACGGGTCATCGTTGAGCCAGGCATTGTCCTCCAGGTCGGGGTGGTCCCACTTTACGCCGACATCGATGACGGCAACCACGACTCTATGGTTAGGATCCCCTGTGCTGATGTCCCACGCTTCAGGCGCATCAATATCGGCATCGGCAGAGCCCTCTGGAACGCCTTCCCAAAACTCCTGACCAGTGTTGTTCAGTGCCCACTGGTTTCCGAAATTCGGGTCATCCGGAGTTGTGGAGAGCGCCTCAAGCGCGTAGTTCGGCTCGATGTACTCGACCCACTCGTTTTCCCGCAGGGCGCTGATGGCGCCGGCGGTGTCGTAGGAACCTTCCAGGTGCCAGCGCTCGGCGCCGGATGCGAAGGTCTCCAGACGGGTGCCTGAGACGTCTTCGCGGAGGGACGTGCGGGAGTTTTCGGGGGCGTCTGCGTTGAACTTTACCAGGACATCGCGAGGTTTGTACCCAAGCCTTGCTCGCTGATCAGCTTTGGTACCCCCCCCGATCATTGCAAGTGCGCCCACGATGACTGCGGCCAACGACAAACCAACGGTGAATCTCCCCTTCATACTCATCTCCTGCCCAGAGGACGAGTTGACGGATAAGGTACCCTCCTTCCTCGTACTCTTGTTCGGCTCCACCGTCAAGCACTTTATGCAGTTGTCACATTTGTTGCGCTATTTCCAAACAACTGTCCGTATCGTGCCGCGGGGAGGTGCATTCTCATATGCCCCTCTCGACAGCACATTTGCCAAGGGGGCACTTCCCGGCATGCTAGCCTCCACCCCGTGAAGCGCCGCGCGCCATCCAGGACTGTCTCCTCCACCGGCCCCCTCAAGACGCTCGACCGTATCCTCTCCAAGGCGGGGCTGGCCTCGCGCACGCAGGCGCGCGAGCTGATCGCGGCGGGGAGGGTGCGCGCCAACGGGCGCGGGTGCAGGTCCTTGTGACCTCGGTCGACCCGGCGCGCGTCGCGATGGCTCTCGACGGGTCCAGACACCCTTTCATGAATGCCCTGCTGGCGTGCGGAGCTCAAGCTAGCGCGGGCGCTCGAAAACCTCTCCAAGCCTGGCGTACAGATCGCCGCCCAGCCTGCCGATCGGCCGCAGCTTCGCGATGTCCACCAGCGGCGCATTGCTCGTGGCCGCCGGATCCAGCACGTCATCGCGCACGTGGGCCCAGACGATCTCGCCGACGATGATGGCGGAGCCGGCCGCCTCGAAGATGTGCGATCGGCGGCACTCCAGGTTGATGGGGGAGGCCGCGATGAGAGGCGGGGAGATCTTTACGGCGGGAGACGTGGCGAGGCGCGCCAGCTCGATCTCGGAGACATCGGGCGGATGATCGGTCCCGCCGATCACGACGCCCCCCATGATCTCCTCGACCACGACGTTGACCACGAACTCCCCGGTCCGCTCGATGTTGCGGTGGGTGTCCTTGAGCGACTCGCGCCGCCGGCCGGCGCAGATCAGCACCGATGGCGGCGACGAGCCCACGCCGGTGAAGTACGAAAACGGCGCCGCGTTGGTGCCCCCGGTCTCGTTGACGGTGGTCACGAAGGCGATGGCGCGTGGCACGATGGAAGTGATCAGGAAGTGATAGGCGTCGCGGCGTGAGAGCAGGGCGGGGTCGATCTGCACGGCCGTGTCAGTTCAGCAGGGCGCACTGGCGGCGGACCGCGGCCATCTGCCTGCGGACAGCCTCCTGATCGGACGCCGCCGGCTCCATCGAGAGATAGCCCTCCAGATCGCGCACCGCGCTGCTGAAGTGGCTCATCTGGGCGTGCACGAAGCCGCGATCCCGCAGCAGGCGCGCCTCCGCCGGCGCCAGCGCCACGAGCCGATCGAGCGTCGACAGGGCGCGCGGCCAGTCGCCGGATTTCACGTGGATCGCCTTGAGGTTGGTCAGCATCCGCGCGAGGATCTGCCGCTTGTTGACCGCCTCGAAGAAGCGCGGCTCCAGGTCCACGTCTCTTCCATAGGCGGTGCGCAGTCGGGACCGGCAGTCCTCGGGCAGGATCACCTCGCCGCCCTGGAATGGATCGATCAGGATGCTGCGGCCCTCGGCGCGGTGCCGCACCAGGAAGTGTCCGGGGAAGCCCACTCCCTCCAGGGGAAACTCCAGCCGCCGCGCCACTTCCAGGTAGACGATCGACAGGGTCAGCGGGATGCCGCACCGTCTGTCGATGACTTCGTTGAGATAGGAGTTGCGGGGGTCGAAGTAGTCTTCGCGATTGCCGCGGAATCCGATCCGATCGAACAGCCAGCGGTTGAGCGCATCGATGAACGCGAAGGGGTTGTCGCGGCGGGGAGAGGCATCCGCCCGGGCGCCGTCGGCCAGGATGTCGAGCTGGGACTGGTAGTAGGATGCATCCAGAGCCGGATATTCTTCGGCGGCGATGGCCAGCGATGCTGCGGCCAGATCCACCGCGTCGTCGTCCAGCGCGGCGATCCGCATGAACTCGGCGCGGGCGGCAGGGGAGGACTCGACGGCGGGCAACATCACGCTAACATTGTAGCGCGTCCGTCCGCCGGAAAGACGCCGGAGAGCCACGTGGGTAATTTCGATCTGGAGTCGGGCAGGCGATTCCTGCACGAAGGGGAGTATGCGGAGGCGCTGCGCTGCCTGCTCTCCTCCGTGTCCGCCGATCCCACCGACGTCGAGGCCTACCTGGCGCTGATCGCCGCCTACCAGATGGCGTGGGAGGAATCGGGCGACCCGATGGTGCTCGACCAGATCAGGAAGGTCGCCCTGGCGGGCCTCAAGCGGCAGGGATCATCTGCGCAAAGGTCAGCGCTCGAAGCGGCGCTCGATCGCGCCGATGCGCTGCTGCTCGAAGAGCAGCGTGCGGATGCCGGAGAGCACCAGGCGGAGCGCGGCCGGAAGATCCTGCCGCTCTTCAAGGAATGACGGGGCTTCCAGGCATCCATTCAGGGGATGCCCAGAAGCCGCAGCTGGCGGAAGATCGGCTCGTCCGCCGCTGGAGTGGTCAACGACTCGATCTGCTCCGGGGTGAACCATCCCACTGCGGAGCACTCCAGCGCCTCAGGCGCACCGGCAAAAGTCGCTTCGTAGACCAGCAGCAGCACCTGGCGGTCGCGGTAGTCGTGCCAGTTGAAGCAGAGCGGCCTGCCGATCTCCGCCGTGACCCCCAGCTCCTCGCGCAGCTCCCGCTGGAGCGCTGCGGCCGGGCTCTCCCCCGGCTCGATCTTGCCGCCCGGCAGCTCCCAGTGACCCTCCAGGTGGGAGCCGGCCGGCCGCCGCGACAGCAGCAGCCGGTGGTCACGCACCACCGCGGCGGCAACAACCATGAGCGGGGAAGGCGGCATCGACTGGAGGATAGTGCGCCCGAAGTTGTGGAGCGAGGCTGGAATCATCGCGTTGCGGGCCCCCGGGGGATCGGTTAGTCTGGCCGTATGGCAACCCGGCAGGTGACGCAGCCCGGCGTGCAGCTCTATCCCGAAGAGGCCGGCCTGGCGCCATGGGCAATGCACGCGGCAGCCAGCCGCGGGCGCCGGCATCCCGAAAGCGAGCACCCGTTCCGATCCCCCTATCAGCGCGATCGGGATCGGATCATCCACTCACGCGCCTTCCGCCGGCTCGAATACAAGACGCAGGTCTTCGTCAACCACGAAGGGGATCATTTCCGGACACGGCTGACCCACAGCATCGAGGTGTCGCAGGTGGCCCGGACCGTGGCCACGGCCCTCTCGCTCAACGCCATGCTGGCCGAGGCGCTCTCGCTGTCGCACGACATGGGCCACACGCCGTTCGGCCACCTGGGCGAGGAGGTCCTCGGGGCCCTCATGAAGGATCACGGCGGGTTTGACCACAACCGACAGTCGCTGCGGATCGTCGAGCAGCTCGAGGACAGGTACCCCGACTTCAGCGGCCTGAACCTGACCTACGAGGTGCGCGAGGGGATCGCCAAGCACTCGGGGGTGTGCGATCCGAAGCGCGTGCCGGAGTACGCGGACTACCATCCCGAAGAGCAGCCCCCGCTGGAGGCGCAGATCATCGACATCGCCGACGAGATCGCCTACCAGCATCACGACGTGGACGACGGCGTGGGCTCCGGCCTGCTCGATCCGGCGGTGCTGGCCCGGGAGGTGCCCCTGTGGGGCCGGGCGTGGGATGATGCCCTGCGCCGCTACCCGCAGGCCGCACCGCGCCAGCAGGTCACCGTGGCGCTGCGCGGCATGATCAACCGGCTGGTCACCGACCTGGTGGATCACTCGCGCGGTGCGATTGCCTCGAGCGGGGCGGGCAGCGTCGAGGACGTCCGGCGCCTGCCGGCGCAGATCATGGGACTGTCGGCCGATCTCGCGGCGGAGAACCGGCGCTTGAAGATCTACCTCCACCAGCACCTGTACCGGCACCATCGCATCGAGCAGGAAAAAGACCGCGCGCGGCGAATCCTCCTCTTCCTTTTCGAGCGCTACCTGGCCAACACCGATCTGCTGCCAACGGAGCACCGGGCGCGCATCCCCGCGGTGGGACGCGAGCGGGTCATCTGCGACTACATCGCCGGGATGACCGACCGGTACGCCATCGACGAGTACCGGCGCCTGTTCGAAGCCTGACGCTCAGATCGGAAAGAGTCTCAGGGCGTTGCCGTGCAGGATCCCCGCCTTGTCCTCCGGTGGCAGGTACGCATCCGGGAGCGCGCGGAACGCCGCGATGTTGGCGCCGATATCCTTCACACCCGGGCTGGGCCAGTCCGTCCCGAACAGGACCCGCCCGGCCACTTCCGAGAGTCTCGGAAAGTAGTCGGGAAGATTGCGCGGCGGGATCCCCGAAAGGTCCATCCAGACATTGGCATGGCGGCGCATCAGGAAGAAGCAGGTCTCCGACCAGAGCGGCCGGCCGCCATGCGCCATGACGATCTGCAGCGTGGGGAAGTCCACAGCGACGTCGTCCACGCCGATCGGATCGCCGTAGCGGTTGCGCGCGCCGGGGAAGATCGACGTGCCGGTGTGGATGATCACCGGCAGGCCGCGCTGCTCCGCTGTCCGGTAGATCGCGGCGAGAGCCTGGCCCTCCTTTGAGGCTTCCAGGTGGGCGTGGGGCTGCACCAGCATGTGGGGAGGGTGGATCTTCAACGCGCGGATCCCCGCGTCAGCCAGCCGGTGGGTGTCGCCCGCCGAATCGGCGCTATGGCGGGGGTGGACACCTCCTACCGCGATCAGCCGATCGGCGTGGCCCCGCACATAGCGCGCGGCGAACTCGTTGGTTTCGGCGCCGAACCCCATCACGTCGGGCGCCGGGTAGTTGATCAGCGCGGCGCGCGCGACCCCCACGGAATCCAGATACGCGAGGAACAGCCCGGGATCGCGCGACATGGCGATGATGTGGTCGAAATCGGAGCGACCCCGGCGCATCCGCTCGAGAGTCTCCGGCTTGAAGCTCTCCCAGGGCTGCATGTGAACGTGCATGTCGGTGACCGGGATCGAATCCGCCGTTTTCGGGTTCACGTGGGCCGGGCTCACGTGCGGGGCGTGTCGTCCCAGCGGTGAAACCCCTCGCCGGTCTTCTTCCCCAGCTTGCCGTCTTTCACCAGGCGCCGGAGGATTTCCGGTGGCCTGAATGTCTCGCCCACTTCGTGATGAAGGATCTCGGCGATCGCCAGGCGGACGTCGAGGCCTACCAGGTCGCTCACGCGCAGCGGACCCATCGGGTGACCGTAGCCCAACTCCATGGCCCGATCGATGTCCTCGGCCGACGCGACCTCCTGCTCGAGCATGCGCATGGCCTCCAGCCCGAGCACGAGGCCGAGCCTCGATGTCGCGAAGCCCGGCGAGTCCTTCACGACGATGGCGGTTTTGCCCAGCCGGACAGCAAGCTGCCGGGCCGCCGCGAGGGTGGCGTCGGAGGTCTGCCCGGCAACCACGACCTCAAGTAGTTTCATGATGTGTGGCGGATTGAAGAAGTGCAGCCCGATGACGCGCCCCGGGTTGGTCGCTGCCGAGGCGATTGCCGTAATGGAAAGGGACGACGTGTTGGTGGCCAGGATGGCCTCCGGGGGGCAGAGCCGGCTCAGCTTCGCGAAGAGATCCTTTTTCAGCTCGATCCGCTCGGGGGCCGCCTCCACCACCAGATCGGCCTGCCCCGCGGCGGCCTCCAGGTCCGGCGCCGCTGCCAGCGCCGCGCGCGCCGCGTCGCGCGCCGCCTCGGCCACCTTGCCGCGGCGCACCCCGTCTTCGATCTGCCGGTGGATCCGCTCGATTCCCTGCGACAGCGCCCGCTCATCCACATCGCTCAGCAGGGTGCGCAGTCCCGCCAGCGCGCAGACCTGGGCGATCCCCGCCCCCATGGTGCCGGCGCCCAGCACGACCACTGACGTGATTGGATCGCTGTGCGGCATGGCCTCAGGCTACATCAAGTTGACAGGCGCCGTCTGCATCTCGTAGGCTCACGTTCACCGCCGCAAAGCCATCACATGCATCGCGAGAGGTCCTCATGATCGCCCCCTCCAAGGTCAAGGTCGAGCCCGGCAAGCTGCACATCAACGGCCAGTTCATCGACGCCGCCTCGGGGAAGACCTTCGACACGATCAATCCGGCAACCGGAGAAGTGCTCACCCGCGTGGCGGAAGGGGGCGCCGAGGATGTCGACCGCGCCGTGAAGGCCGCGCGTGCTGCGTTCGACGCGGGCCCGTGGTCGCGCAAGCTCTCGGGGGCCGACCGCGGCAGGCTGCTCTGGAAGATCGGCGATCTGCTGATGGCGCAGGTCGAGGAGATCGCCGAGCTGGAGACGCTCGACTCCGGAAAGCCGATCACCGACACCACCCGCGTGGACGTGCCGCTGGCGGCCGACTGCTTCTATTACTACGCGGGGCTGGCCGGCAAGATCCACGGCGAGACGATCCCGGTGCGCGGCCCCTATTTCAACTACACGCTGCGCGAGCCGGTGGGCGTCTGCGGCCAGATCACGCCGTGGAATTTCCCGATCCTGATGGCGGCCTGGAAGCTGGCCCCCGCCCTGGCCTGCGGCAACACGGCCGTGCTCAAGCCGGCGTCGCTCACTCCGCTCACCGCACTGCGGCTCGGGGCGCTGTGCCAGCAGGCCGGCGTGCCCGACGGTGTGGTCAACGTGGTGCCCGGCTCGGGATCGGTGGCCGGCATGGCGCTGGTGCGGCATCCCCAGGTGGACAAGATCGCGCTCACCGGCTCGACGCAGGTGGGCCAGCAGGTGATGCGCGAAGCCTCCGAGACACTCAAGAAGCTGTCGCTGGAGCTGGGAGGCAAGTCCCCCAACATCGTGTTCGCGGACGCCGATCTGGAAGCGGCGGCCCGGGGCGCCCAGATGGGGATCTTCTACAACATGGGCGAGATCTGCACCGCCGGCTCGCGCCTCTTCGTGGAGCAGCAGGTCCACGAGGCGCTGATGGAAAAGCTGATCGAGAGATCGAAAAAGACCATCCCGGGCGATCCCCTGGATCCCAAGTGCCGCTTCGGCCCGCAGGTGTCGGAAGGGCAGATGAACACCATCCTCAAGTACATCGGCAAGGGGAAGGAAGAAGGCGCCACCCTGGCCATCGGGGGCAACCGCGCCCGCGTGGGAGAGGGGAAAGGGTACTTCGTCGAGCCGACCATCTTCACCGGCGTGAGCAACAGCATGACGATCGCGCGCGAGGAGATCTTCGGCCCGGTGCTGGCGGTCATCCCATTCAAGGATCTGGACGATGTGATCCGGCAGGGCAACGAGACGATCTACGGGCTGGCGGCCGGCGTCTGGACGAAGGACATCAAGAAGGGCCATCGCGTGGCCCGCGAGCTGCGCGCCGGAACGGTCTGGATCAATACGTACGGAAACTACGACAGCGGGATGCCGTTCGGCGGCTTCAAGATGAGCGGCTTTGGCAGGGAGCTGGGCACGGCCGCCGTCGCCGAGTACACGCAGCTCAAGAGCGTCTGGGTGGATCTTTCCTGAGGCGGCCGTGACGGACAGGCTGGTCAACTACACCGCCGAGGGCGGCCTGGCGATCCTCGAGCTCAACGCGCCTCCCGCCAACACCTACTCCTACGAGATGAACCGCCAGCTCGACGAGGCGATCCTCTCGGCGCGCTTCGACGACAGCGTGCATGTGATCGTGCTGCGCGGGGCCGGAGAGAAGTTCTTCTGCGCCGGCGCGGACATCAACAAGCTGTCCCGGATGTCGCCCACCTTCAAGTACAACTTCTGCCTGCACGCCAACGAGACTCTCTGCCGGCTCGAGCAGACTCCCAAGCTGGTGATCGCCGCGCTCAACGGGCACACCGTGGGCGGAGGGCTGGAGGTGGCGCTGGCCGCCGATATCCGCGTGGCGAAGAAAGACGGCGGCAAGATCGGCCTTCCCGAGGTGAACCTGGGCGTGCTGCCCGGCACCGGAGGCACCCAGCGCCTGGCCCGCGCCGTGGGCCGCTCGCGGGCCATCGAGCTGATGGCCAGCGGTCGGACATTCGGCTTCGAGGAGGCGCAGCGGCTTGGAATCGTCAATGAAATCCTCGACGCCGAGGGCTTCATGCAGCGGGCGCTCGACTACTCCCGCCAGTACCTGCCTCCGGGAAAGGCCAGCCGCGCGGTTGGCCTGATCAAGCGATCGGTGCAGACGGGGCTGGAGCTGCCGCTTTCCGAGGCGCTGGCGCTGGAGCGCGAGCTGCAGCAGCAGCTGTTCGGCAGCCAGGATGCGGGCGAAGGGCTGTCGGCCTACCTGGACAAGCGCCCCCCTCGATTCACGGGCTCCTGAGACGGATGGGGGAGACTCCCGGCGCCAGCGCCGCGGGCGCCATCCGATCCGAAGTCAGCGGGCGTGCCGGCACGCTGACGATCAACCGGCCGCCGCTCAACATACTGGACATCGCCGTCTTCATTGAAATGGCGGCCGGCCTGGATCACCTCACGTCGGCGGGATGCGACATCATCGTGATCCGCGCCGCGGGCGCGAAGGCCTTCAGCGCCGGCGCCGAGGTGGCAGAGCATCGGCCTGAGAGCGCACCGGCCATGCTGGAAGCGTTCCACCGCGTCGCCCGGTTTCTCGCCTCGACCGATGCGGTGTCGGTGGCCGCGGTGCAGGGCCTGGCGCTGGGGGGCGGGATGGAGCTGGCGCTGTGCTGCGATCTCGTGGTGGCCTCCGAGCAGGCCGAGTTCGGTCAGCCCGAGATCCACGTCGGGTCGTTTCCGCCCGTCGCGGCGGCTCTTCTGCCGGCCAGGCTGGGGCGCCAGAGGGCCGCCGACCTGATCCTCACCGGACGCCGGCTGTCGGCCTACGAGGCCCTGGCGCTCGGGCTGGTCAGCAGGCTGGCACCTGCCGATCTCTTCGAGCTGGAGCTGCGGCAGGTGATCGATTCCCTGATGGAGCTGAGCCCCTCGGTGATGCGGCAGGCGGTCCGGGCGCTGCGCGGGCGCAGCGCGGCCGCCTTTTCCGAGGCGCTCGCCGCCAGCGAGAGGATCTATCTGGACGACCTCCTGAAACTGAATGATGCCCGCGAGGGCATCGAGGCATTTCTGCAGAAACGCAGGCCGAGCTGGACCGGCCGGTAACGATGGAGAGCCTCCAACGATGAAGGCGGTGGTGATTCGCCAGCACGGAGAAGTGGACAAGCTGCGCGTGGAGGAAGTGGAGACGCCCAGTCCGGCGCCCGACGAGGTGCTGGTGCAGGTGAAGGCCTGCGCGCTGAACCACCTGGATATCTGGGTGCGCACGGGAGTGCCGGGCCAGCGGATGCCGCTGCCGATCATCCCGGGCAGCGACATCGCCGGCGTGGTCAAGAAAGCGGGCGCCCTGGTGCGCGGGGTCAAGATGGGCGATCGCGTGGTGATCTCGCCGGGCATCTCCTGCGGGCGGTGCGCCCACTGCCTGTCGGGGCGGGACAACCTCTGCGCCTCGTACAGCATCATCGGCGAGAACCGCAACGGCGGCTGCGCGGAGTACGTCAGCGTGCCCGGAGTCAACGTGATCCCGATCCCCGGCAAGCTGACGTTTGACGAAGCCGCGGCGATTCCGCTCGTCTTCCTGACGGCATGGCACATGCTCGTCAGCCGCGCCCAGGTGCGCCCCGGCGAGGACGTTCTGGTGCACGCTGCCGGCAGCGGCGTCTCGTCTGCCGGGATCCAGATCGCGCGGCTCCTGGGAGCCCGCGTGATCGCCACCGCGGGATCGGATGGGAAGCTCAAGAAGGCGCGGGAGCTGGGGGCCTCGGAGACCATCAACTACAAGAAGCTGGATTTCTACGAAGAGACCAAAAAGCTCACGCGGCGCGCGGGAGTGGATGTGATCCTGGATCACATCGGCGCCGATACCTGGGAGCGCAACATCCGCTGCCTGAAGTCGGGCGGGCGCCTGGTGACGTGCGGCGTCACTTCGGGTTACGAAGTGGCCACGGATATCCGGTACATCTTCTTCCGGCGCCTGTCGATCCTGGGATCCACGATGGGCCCCAAGGGAGAGCTGCTCACCGTGATGAGCCTGATCGAGAAGGGGATGCTGCGCCCCGTGATCGACTCGAGCTTTCCGCTCTCGGATCTCGCCGCGGCGCACAAGCGGATGCAGGAGCGCAAGGGCTTCGGCAAGATCATCGTCAATCCCTGAGGCTGCGCTGGAGCACGGCGCGCTCGTCCAGCGTCAGGCGCAGCGGGATCGGCTCCTCGGCGCCGCGCGCCCCCACGCGCACCGGCACGCTGACGTAGCCGCCGGGCAGGCCGAAGGCTCCCTCCACCCAGGCGCCGCAGCAGAAGACCTGACGGCGATCCTGCAGCACCGCGATCGCCAGCGCCGCCGCGCTGCGCCCCAGATCGGCGTCTGAAGCCTCGCGCGCGGGCGGCCGTGATGCCGGCTGGGGCGTCATCTGCGTGGCCGGGATCCCGGCCACCGCCGTGTACCGGTCCAGCACGCGCGTGTCGGCGACGCTGTCCCCGCCGATCGCGCAGACGCAGACCTGGGAGACGCAGACATCAAGGCTCCGGGCCAGTGTGGCCGCTTCGGAGAGGGCACGCGGCATCGCGCCGGTCGACATGATCAGCCCGGGGGCCAGCCCCGATGCCCGCAGCGCCCGCGCGCACAGCTCCAGTCCTCCGCGCGCCGCGATGACGATGACGGTGAACGGGCAGACGCGGGCCGCCCACAGAGCGGCGTCGGCGATCACCGCTGGGCGCGGATCGCAGACAACCAGAACGTCCACAGGACCCTGGGCATCAAACGGCATGACGAGGCGGCCGGGGCGGGCGGCCCGCAGCCGGCGGGCGGTCTCCGCAGCGACGGGCCCCTCTCCGAGGATCGCCGCCGCGGGGGCGCGCATCCCGCCGGAGCGCAGCGGGCGGCGCATGCGGAACGCTTCGACCGACTGGCCGGGCGGAGACGGCATCGCGGCGATGATATCACTGCGTGCCGCGCGCCCTTGTGGGGTGCCGGCCTGCGTGATTAGATCAACGCATGCGGCGCACCGTGATCATCAGCCCCACAGCCCTCATGCTGGCTGCCGTCCCCGTCCTCGCGCCCGGCCTCGCACCCGTCCGCGCAGATGTCAGGCCGCTGACGCTCTACGAGCGGACGGGCCGCGCGCCGCTGGTGATCTGGGGCGAGGTGGCCGACGGCGAGCACCGGTTCGCCGAGATCCGGACGCTCCAGATCGTCAAGTGCGACATCCCCGAGCGGCCGCCTGCGACGTTCCGGATCGCGTTCCGGCTCGACTCGTTTCTGAGGCGGCCCTGGGAGGGCCCGATCACTTTCAAGGACGGCGAGCGCGTGGTGTTGTTCCTGCGCAAGTTCACCAAGGAGGACGGCGAGCAGCCGGAAGGGGATCTCTACACCTTGATGTGGGGCGCGCAGGGGAAGTTCCTGCTGCCGCCCGAGGGCGAGCAGGCCTACGTGGATGCCGTGCGCGCATTCGAGGCCGTGCTGACGGTGGACGATCCCGACAGGCAGGCGGTGATGCTGCGGGGGCTTCTCGAACACCGCAATCCCTACATCTCCGACACGTCCTTCGAGGAGATGATCCGGCAGGGGCTGGGAGATCCCGATCTGGTGCCCGACCTGTTCGGCTACTTCGCGGCCCAGCGCGAGCCCACGCGCGTGCTGGCCATGAGGCTGATGCGGCAGATCCTCGAGGATGCGCGCGCCGCCGGCCGTGAAATCCCCGCGCCCCAGGGGATCGTCGACATGGCCGATGCCCTGCGAGGGCGCGCCGTCGCGGATACGTCAGAAGGGTTCCGCGTCGAGACGGTGCGCACGCTGGCGGTGCTGGGAGGCGACGACACGAAGGCCTTCCTGACGAGGCTGGCGCGCGAGGATCCCAGCCAGCACGTGCGCTACGAAGCCGAAAAGACCCTGCTCGGGTGGGCCCGGACGCAGTAGGAACCGCCGTCACCTGCCCTTCTTGTTCACCGCGTAGGCGAGCATTTCGCCATACTTGTTGAAGAGAACTTCCTTCGGCTGCTCGGGAAACGTCTGCTTGAGGAGTGTCCGTGCTCCGCTGAGCGCCAGCTTCCTGGTGTACTCCTTGCCGCTCTTGCCCACCACGGTCACGATGCCGGCTCCCTGGAAGTACACGTCCGGAAGGACCTCACGTTCCGGCCACTTCGTGGTGACCATCACCCGCTGATCGATCTCTCCCTCGACAGCCCAGTTGCCGTCCGGGCTCCGAGTGACCCGGTGCGTGAAGGTGAACTCGGGGATCCCGGAGCCCCGTACCCATTGATCGAAAAACCAGCCCATCCGCTGGCCGAACGCCGACTCCGCGGCCCGCTCGATATCGCGCGTGGTGATCTCGCGCCCGCTGAGCTCCTCACCCAGCGTCTTGAGAAACCTGAAAAACCGCTCGTCACCCCAGGTGGAGCGCATGATGTGAAACAGGTAGGGCCCTTTCGTATAGATCCCCTCGTTGTCCTCCACGCTCCACCAGCCTTCACTGCGGACCGCTTCGAGCCCCCAGTCCCTGACCTGGGCCAGGTAGCCCTCCGTTCCACGAGACGCCTCAAGAAACAGGGCGGAGGAATACTCGGCAAGACTCTCCACGAACCAGTAGCTGCGATCGTTGGCATTGGAGATGAGCGATCCCCACCACTGGTGGGCGACTTCGTGAGGCACGAGACCCGACTTGAAGCGCGTGACATCCCCCCCGAGGGCACTCCCCAGTCTGCCTTCACTCAGGAACGTCGGATCGCCCAGGTAGACGATGCCGTCGGGGGCCTGCCCGGAGAAACCCTGCGGCGCGTTGACCACGTCGAGCCTGTCGAAGGGATAGTCGACGCCGAAGATGTCCCTGTACAGGTTCAGCGCATTGGCCGCCTGATCCGCTGCGGCCGGCGCGCCTCGCATCGAAGGCATGACGGCCACCGTTTCACGGTCGATGAAGACCGTGACCGGCACTCCGGTGCCGTCCTTTCTCGTGGCCTTGACGCTCGAGGGGTATTCCTTGTAGATGCCGAAGATCGCCGTGGGAAAGACCACCGGGCTCTCCGGCGCGCATCGGGACGAGGAGACCTCTCCGCGGGTGCTCTGGGGCCCGCCGCGCCCGACGCAGAGCACCTGATAGCGATCGGGCGCGGTGATCCGCAGCTCGAACTGGCTGATCTTGTCGCCGATGTTGACGAACGGCAGCCAGCCATCGCGATCGACATACGAGTAGGTGCCGCCCACCTTCTTGATCGCGTCTCTGGAGTCGTAGCGGACGTGCAGTGTGACGAGGCTGCCCGACCGAGCCGGCTCGGGCAGCTCGATAACGCCGGACACCGGTCCGGTCCTGGTAAAGATGAGGTTCCGCCCGGCGCCATCCTGGACGGAATGCACGCTGAGGCGCGGCCCCCGGGAGCGTCTGAACACGCCGCGATGCTCGCCCATTCCATCCAGCGTGAAAAGGACCCGCCGCAGATCGCGTTTCAGCCTCAGGCCGGCGGTCACATTGCCTGAGAGCAGCTCACTTTCCCCCGTGGCCATCGAGACGGTTCCGCTCAGACTCTCCAGGTCGTAGTCCCGCCGGGCGGCATCCGGCCGCTGCTCGAGCTGCTCCGGTGGCAGCCCGGCCGCGCGCGTGGCCGCGGAGTGATGAAACCACCTTCCCCATCCGGCGATGGTCACGGTCACTTCCCTGGCTCCGTGGCTGTCTTCCTCAAGTTGCACCATGCGACTGTGGCCCGCCTGCCAGACTGTCGCCGCGACATACCGATGGTCATCTTCGTAAGGCGCGCCCAGACCCGGCTCGTCTTCCTCGCGGCGCCGGGACTCCGTTTCGTCCTGCGCACTACGGTGAAGCCTGAGCAAGGGGGCGTACGCCTTATCCACCGTGATCTCGTGAAGTGATGCAAATCCCGAGGCGAGGATCTGCGCGCAGGTCGCCGGGTCGCAATCGACATCGAGGAAATCGGGCGTGAAGGAGACGTCATCCTCGTGCTTTGTGCGGAGCAGCTCATAGAGGCGCCGGTCCTTCTCCAGCGGATGGGTGTAGGCCCAGTCCAGCCCGGACGCGGCCAGTGTGAACCGCTCGACTCTTCCATCGCGCGCCACTGCAAAGAGACTTCCCGGACCGGCGGTCACGCGCAGCCCCTCGCGCTGCCAGGAGAAGGCGTCGAACTGCTGGAAGCGCTCGTTGCCGTTGACCGGCAGCGGCAGCATCCGGATGTAATCCTGCACGTCTCCGGGGACAATCACCGCAGCGCTGGCCGTACTGCGCGCCACACAGGGCATCGCGGCGCAGCAGCCAAGGATCAGGAGCAGACGGGTATGCCACTGGAGCGATATGCCTCGAGCGTCGCTTCGCGATGACATCAGGGATCTCCCGGGCAGGAGCCATGATCCCACAGGATCCCTTCTCGATGGAAACACCGGGGTGGCGGCGCCGTTACTGGGTGTCGAGCACCCGCACTTCCGTCGAGTTGCTGATGATCCGCTCGCCGTCGCGCCGATAGAGGATGAGCCTGTACGCGTACCTGCCCGGGTCGTTGATGGTGACCACCTTCGTGAAGGTGCGCACCACCCGGGTCTGCTCGGGCGGGTGCAGGCAGCGCGGATCCTCCTTGGAGGTCATGGGCATTCCGTAGGGGCTGATCCACTCCCACTCCAGCCCGGGATGGCAGTACTGCTCGTCGTTGTCCGACACCCCGTCGAGCGATCCCGTCAGGGTGAAGGTCACGGGGCGGAAGCCGTGCCGCGGAGTCACCTGGAGATTCAGCGTCGGCTTCGGCGGCTCCTGGTGCTCCTCCTTCTTGTCCTTCGCGGTGAAGGAGGCGGGCGTGGAGAAAACCAGGCCGACCACCAGAGCCAGTGCGATGCGGCGCGCGAGGGTCACCATGGTTGAGAAATATTAGGACACCTCACGCGCGCCGCGCCAAACGAAACGGCTGCTATTCTGGTGCCCGATGAAGACGCCCGAGGGCTCAGTGCCCGTGGTCTCGGAGCCGCCCGCGCGCCCTCTGATGATCTTCGACGGCGACTGCCGTTTCTGCCGCCTCTGGATCGCGCGCTGGCGGCAGACCACGCGCGGCGAGGTCGACTACGCCGCCTCCCAGGAGGCGGCCGCGATGTATCCCGAGATCCCGGCCGAAGCGTTCCGCCGCTCCGTCCAGCTCGTGATGCCGGACGGCAGGGTGCTCAGCGGGGCGCAGGCTGCCTTCACGGCGCGCGCGCTGGGCGGCCGCCCATCGGCGCTGTGGGCCTACGACAAGCTGACCGGTTTCGCGCCGGCGTGCGAAGCAGGATACCGGTTCGTCGCCGGACACCGCACGATCTTCTCGTGGCTCACGCGCGCGCTGTGGGGTGTGCATGTCGAGCGGCCCGGCTTCCGGATCGCCCATGCGGTCTTTCTGCGGCTGCTGGGTCTCATCTACCTGATCGCCTTTGCCTCTCTCTGGGTCCAGATCGACGCGCTGGCTGGAAGCCAGGGTGTTCTTCCCGTGGGGCACTATCTCGATGCAGCCCGCGCCCAGCTTGGCCCGAAGCGCTACTGGATGCTCCCCACCCTGTGCTGGCTGAGCGCCTCAGACTGGATGCTGCATGCGCTGTGCGGCGGAGGCGTGCTGTTCTCCATCCTGCTGGCCCTCGGGCTGCTGCCGGCGCTCAGCGCCGCGGTTGCCTGGCTGCTCTACCTCTCGCTGGTGGTGGTCTGCCGGCTCTTCACCAACTTCCAGTGGGACGCCCTGCTGCTGGAGACCGGCCTGCTGGCGATCCTGCTGGCGCCGCTGACTCTGCGCTCGAGAGTGGCTGGCGCCCCCGGGCCTCCCCGCGCCGTCGTGTGGCTGCTGCGCTGGCTGCTGTTCCGGTTGATGTTTGCCTCCGGAGTGATGAAGCTGGCCTCGGGCGACCACACATGGTGGGACCTCACCGCGCTGACCAGCCACTACGAGACACAGCCGCTGCCACACTGGGTGAGCTGGTACGCCCACCAGCTGCCCGTCTGGTTCCACAAGATGAGCTGCGCGGTGATGTTCCTGGTTGAGCTGGGGGCGCCCTGGCTGATCGCCGCGCCGCGCCGCCTGCGGCTGGGCGCCTGCGCGGCGCTGCTCGGCCTCCAGGCCCTCATCCTGGCCACGGGGAATTACGGCTTCTTCAATCTCGGCGCCATGCTTCTCTGCCTGCTGGTTGTCGATGACTGGGTCTGGCCGGAGCGCTGGCGCACGGCACCGGAGGGGTCGGGGCGCCGCCTGCCGCGCCTGGTGCTGGCGCCGGCAGCGGTGGTGATCGCTGTGCTGGGATTGATGGAGCTGACCTGGTCATTCAGGATGCGCATCGAGTGGCCTGCCCCGCTCGAGCTGGCGCGCGTCTGGCTCTCGCCGCTGCGCAGCGTGAACACCTACGGGCTGTTCGCGGACATGACGACGGAACGGCCCGAGATCATCATCGAAGGAAGCGACGATGGCGAGCGCTGGCTGGCCTACGAATTCAAGTGGAAACCCGGCGATCCGGCGGCGCGGCCGCGTTTGCTGGTCGGACACATGCCGCGGCTCGACTGGCAGATGTGGTTCGCGGCGCTGGGCGGCCCGCGCTCCAGTCCGTGGCTGGCGCTCTTCATGCGCCGGATTCAGGAGGGATCCCCGCCGGTGCTCGCCCAGCTGGGACGCAACCCCTTTCCGGATCATCCTCCCCGCCACATCCGGGCCCTGATCTACCGGTACCACTTCACGGATGCCAGCCAGCGCCGTGACTCCGCTGCCTGGTGGCGCCGGGAGCTGCAGGGGATCGTCACAAATTCTTCATCACAGAATCGGTGAGCCGGTGTAGAGTAGCCCGATGCGGGCCCTTCCCCTGGCGGCTCTCTGCTGCATTCTCGCGCTGACACATCAGCTCCTCGCCGCAGGAGCGCTGCACCCGCGCCTCGAAGGGCTCGGAGCCGGCCGCGTCGTGGTGCGCGTGCGCTGCGCGAACCATGAGACGTTGCGCCGCGAGGCCGCGCGGCTCGGCGGGTTCGTCCGCGCCGTGATGGGGGAGATCGCGAGCGTCGAGCTCCCGGGGACCGCGCTGCGGCAGCTTGCCGCGCTTCCAGATGTGGTCTCGATCAAGCCACGGCCGGCCTACCGCCCGCTCAACGACATCAGCATGGTTGAGATCGGCGCCCCGGCGCAGGCCGCCGAGTTCGGCGGCACGGGACGCGGCGCGATCGTCGCTGTGATCGACACCGGGCTGGACTTCCGGCACCCGGACTTCCGCAACAGCGATGGCACCTCGCGGGTCCTGGGGATCTGGGACCAGACGGTCTCCGGATCCGGCGCCGGATGCGGGCCGGGGTTCACCTTTGGCCGTTGTTTCAGCAAGGAGCTGCTCGATGGGGACCTCGTCGGCGGCGAACCCGTGTCCGCACCCGACACCAGCGGGCACGGCACCCACGTTGCCGGCACGGCAGCAGGCAACGGCCGTGCGGCGGGAAACGGCATCGCCCCCGGCACCTTCGCCGGGGTGGCTCCCGAAGCTGACCTGATCATCGTGAAAGTCATCGATGACTTCGGCATCTTCACCGGCGACATGACGGCGGCCTACGCCTGGATCGCGCAGCAGGCAGCCATCGCCGGAAAGCCTTTCGCGATCAACCTGAGCCTCGGAACCGACTTCGGCTCTCACGATGGGACCGATCCCGATGAGGTCGCCCTGGACGCGCTGCTCGCGCCGGGTGTGGCGGGCCGCGCGGCGGCCGTCGCGTCGGGCAACGCGCGGCTGCTGGGGATGCATGCCGAGGGAACGGTGGGAGCCGGGCTTTTCGTCGATCACCCGTTCCTGGTGCCTTCCTACAGTCCGATCCCGGGGTCGGGGAACGACGAAGCTCTCATCGACCTCTGGTATGAAGGACCGGACAGGATGACGGTCAGCCTGGTGGGTCCATCCGGCAACGTCCTCGCGACCGCCCCGCCCGGCGCATTCATCGGCGCCTGCACGGCCTCCGGCCAGGTCTGGCTGGACGCGCGCAACCTGGGCGATCCTGACAACGGTGACAACGAGGTGGTGATCTCGCTCTCGGATGCCACCGGCTGCGGAACGCCGCCGGCAGGCGCGACGTTGAAGGTGCGTGTGACCGGCATCACCGTTCCGGCAGGCGGTGTGCATCATCTCTGGGAGGATTCAGTGCTCGGAACCGGGGCTGCGGTCATCCGCTTCACCGCGCCATCCGAGAGCAGCGTCGTGGGCATGCCGGCCACGGCACGCAACGTCACAACGGCCGGATCGTACGTCACCCGCGACTGCTTTCCGACCGGTGACCCCAACCTCCCCGTCAACTGCCTGGGGACCACGGCTCCCATCGGTGCCGCGTCGGGATTCTCCAGCAACGGCCCGACCCGCGACGGGCGGCTCAAGCCGGAGGTCGCTGCCCCGGGCGAGCGGATCGCCTCGGCGCTCAGCGCCGACCGCGTGGCTCCGGCCCCCGCGCTGCGCACTCCCGATCTCAGGCACCGCACCCTGCGGGGTACATCGATGGCGGCGCCGCACGTCGCCGGAGCGCTGGCCGTGCTGCTGGGCCTGAATCCGTCGCTGGACGCCGTGCAGGCGCGCGACCTGCTGATGCGCGGCGCCCGCGAGGACGGATTCACCGGCGCAACGCCCAACCAGCTCTATGGAGCAGGCAAGCTGGATCTGTACGGCGCCGTGAGCCGCCTGCTGCTGCTCGTGAATGACGTGACGGCGGAGTCGGCGGGCGGCCTGTCCTGGCAGCCGGAGCCGCACAGCGCCGCCTACAACCTGTACCGCGGCGTCCTTCCCGGGACCATCCCCTTCGACTACGGGGTCTGCCTCGCCGCCGGACTCGGCGCACCTGCCTATAATGACGCCGGCATCCCGTCGCCCGACTCGGCCTTTTTCTATCTCGTGACGGGGGTCAGCGGCGGGATTGAAGGCAGCCCGGGGCCCGACGGCGCCGGATCAACGCGGCCACTCACGCACCCCTGCCACTGACGCCTTCGGCAGGAGTGCTCACGTGATCGGCAAGACCCTCTCCCACTTCCGCATCGTCCGCAAGCTGGGCGAAGGGGGCATGGGAGTGGTCTATCACGCGGTCGACACGAAGCTTGAGCGCGACGTGGCGATCAAGCTGCTGCCGGCCGCGCTCGCTTCCGATCCCGACCGCCTGGGGCGCCTGGAGAAGGAAGCGCGCGTTCTGGCCACGCTGAACCATCCGGGCATCGCATCAATCCACGATCTGGCCGACGTCGACGGCAATCGCTGCCTCGTTCTGGAGATGGTGCCCGGGAAGGATCTTTCCGAGATGCTGGAAGTGGGCCCGCTGCCCCTCGACGAAGCCATCGGCATCATGAGCCAGATGGCCGAGGCGCTCGACGCCGCACACGAGAAGGGGATCATCCACCGGGATCTGAAGCCCGCCAACATCAAGGTCACGCCCGATGGGAAGGTGAAGATCCTGGACTTTGGTCTGGCCGAGGCGATCCAGAAGCCGCCGGTCGCGCTGGATCACTCCCAGTCGCCCACCGTCGAGTACACGCCGGGACGCGACGCCTTCTTCATCGGTACGGTGGCCTACATGAGCCCCGAGCAGGCGCGGGGCAAACCGATGGATCGACGCACCGACATCTGGGCCTTCGGCTGCCTGCTCTATGAGGCCCTCACGGGCCGGCAGGCGTTCGGCGGCGAGACCTTTTCGGACTCGATCGCCGCGATCCTGGAGCGCGAGCCGGACTGGGATGTGCTGCCGGCGGGAACTCCCGAGCGGACGCGCGAGCTGCTGCGCCGCTGCCTGCAGAAGGATGCCCGCCGGAGGCTGCGCGACGTCTGGGATGCGCGCATCGAGCTGGAAGAATCGCTGACCGACCTGGCACGGATGCGCTCGGGAGGCGGCGCGCCGGCCAACCCGCAGCGCGCGGCGCGCGCGGGGGCGCGCGCCTCATGGATCATCTCGTGGCGCGCGGCGGTGCTGGTGGCTCTGCTGGCGGCAGCGTTGGGAGCCGCCATCGCCCGGCACGTCTTCAGGGCGCCGCTCGGCGCCCCACGCGCGCAGATGCACTTCGCGATAAACCTCAGCGCCACCGCTCCGTTGTCGCCTTCGGGGTACGAGCCCTCCGTGGCGATCTCTCCCGATGGCCGCATGCTGGTCTATGTGGCCGATCTGAACGGCAGCGCGAAGATCCACGCGCGCCCGATGGATCGCATGGAGACCTACGCGCTGCCCGGGACGGAAGGAGCCTACAATCCCTTCTTTTCTCCGGATGGGCTCTGGGTTGCGTTCTATTCCGGGGGAAAGCTGCGCAAGATTTCCGTGGCAGGCGGCGAGCCGCAGACAATCTGTGACGCCGCTCCGGACGCATCCGGAGGAAGCTGGGGCGCCAACGCCACGATCCTGTTCACGCCATCCTGGGGCGCCGGCCTGGCGAAGGTGCCAGCTTCCGGGGGAACTCCCGAGCAGGTGACGCGGCCCGGGAGCGAGCGGGCCGACAGGGCCCACCTCTGGCCCGAGATCCTGCCCGGGGGGCGCGCCGCGCTGTTCACGTCATCGTCGGGAGGCAGCTTCGACGACGCCCGCATCATGCTGCTCGATCTGCGCAGCGGCGAGCGCCGCGTGCTGCTGGAAGGGGGCACCAACGGCCGTTACGCCGCCTCGGGTCATCTTGTTTACGCGCGGGGCGATACGCTGCTGGCGGCGCCCTTCGATCTCAAGGGGCTGCGCGTCACCGGGGCCTCGGTGCCGATCCTCAACGGCGTCATGATGAACGCGTCTTCCGGAGTGGCGCAGTTTGCCTTCACCCAGGATGGCTCCCTCGTCTACGTTCCGGGCGGGGTCCGGCTGGCCGAGCGGGTGCTGGTCTGGGTGGATCGCGACGGCGTGGATCAGCAGATCCTCGCGGACCGGCGCGCCTTCTGGTGGCCGCGCATCTCCCCGACCGGGGATCGCATCGCGATCACCATCACCGATGGCGCCAGGACGGACATCTGGGTCGCCCCGGTGGCGACAGGGTCCCTCTCCCGGCTGACGCTGCAGGGAAACAACGGCGTTCCGGTCTGGTCGCCCGACGGCTCGCGGATCGCATTCATGTCGGATCGCGACGGACAGTGGAACATCTACTGGAAGATGGCCGACGGCCGTGGCCCCGACGAGCGGCTGGCGCGGAGCTCCGGCGCGCAGGTGCCCGGCTCCTTCTCCAGCGACGGCAAGCTCCTCGCCTATACGGAGCTGTCTTCCGGAAGCCGCAACGACATCTGGGTGCTGCCTCTCGAAGGTGATCGATCGCCGCGCCCCTTCGCGCAGACCGCCGCCTCCGAGTGGGGGGGCAGCTTTTCACCGACGGGGTCCTGGCTGGCCTTCACATCCGATGAATCAGGAAAGCAGGAAGTCTACCTCCAGCAGTACCCGGGTCCGGGCGCGCGCTACCAGGTTTCGGAGGGGGGCGGATCCGATCCGCGGTGGGGGCCGCGCGGCGACGAGATCCTCTTCCGCGATGGCGACTCGGTGATTGCCGCGGCCATCAACTTCGCGTCGCAGCCGGTCATCTCGGGGAGGAGGACGCTTTTTTCGGGCCGGTTCGAGGAAGCGACCGGCAGCTTCCCCAACTACGACGTGGCGCCCGACGGCTCCAGGTTCGTGATGATCCGAACGGCAGATGCGCCGCAGCCGCCCGTCGAGATGCACTTCGTTCTGGGGTGGTTTGATGAGCTGCGAAGACGAGCTGGACGGGGTCTGAACTGAGCGAGCCGCTAGCCCGCTTTTCTCACCAGATTTAGTCGCGAGAGCGGCGAGACCGCGAGGCGTATCTTGACGATACGTTGAGTGGTCGAGCCGCGAGGACGCCCGGCATGGCGAGCAGATCCGCGGTCGCAGAGGGAATCTGGTGAGAAATGCGGGCTAGTTCTTGTCCTTGTTGCCGTCACCCTGCTTTGGCTTGTCCTTCTCGCTCGGGCGCTGCTTCTGCTGTCCGCGCCCTCTCTGAGGACCGGGCTTGTTCCCGTCGCCGCCCTGCCTCGGTTGCTCCGGGCGGGCCATCCCTGATCGGCCGGATTGACTCTGCGGCGTGATCACCTCTTCGCGAGGCACCGACTTGCGCGGTGGGATGATCCGGGGAATTCCCCGGGGCGCAGGCTGGGAGGAGGGAGGGGTCTGCAAGGCTCTGGGTGGATCCTGATCCTGCCGAGGCTTCTGCTCGACGAGCTGGCGAGGCTGCACCTGCCGCGCAGCAGGCGGCGCGCTGCCGGTAGTTGCAGATCGTGTCACGAGACGGCCGCGGGATGACTGCGGAGGTGCTTTTCCTTCCGCGACTTCACCCGGCCGCATGGGGCTGGAGCGATCTGGAACGCCGCGCCCGATCGAGATGGGAGTCTGGCGCGGAGTGGCGTCGCGCGGAACGGTCTGCGCCGCGCGGCGCTGGGTGTTGAGCTTCACCTGGCGCGCCCGCTCTCCCTCGCGAAACGAGGTGCGGAGGGTCGCCGAGCGCTCCGGCACGGCGCGCGGCGGAGTCTTCGACAAGACCCTGTGCAATTCCTCGGACAGGCGCGGCGCGCGATCGGCCCTGCGATCATCCAGCCGTGGCGGCCTGTTCACAACGAACTTGCGCCGCTCGATCTCCCTGATCACGGTGACGTCGCGGATGATGACGGTGTTCACGCGCCGCTCGAAGATGTGGTGCGCGCCGACATAGAGCCATGGGGAGCCGTAGCCATGGGCGAACCTGTATGAAACCGGATAATTGTAGAAGCCCAGAGGACACCAGCCGAAGTAACCGGGCGCCACGCCCCAGGCCACGTAGGCTCCCGAAAAGACGCTTCCGGGGATCCAGACCCAGCCCGTGCCCAGGAGGAATTCCCATCGGCCGTAGTGGTACGGCGCCCAGCCCCACGGCTCATAACCTGCCCAGAACAACCCGGTGCTGCAGCGCGTCCATCGTCCGTAGGCATACGGCTGCCAGTTGGCCGCCACACCCACAGGCCTCCAGGCCCAGCCGTAGGACGGATAGTGCGACCAGCGCCCGTGATACGACAGCTCGTTCACATACGGCTGCACGGGATCGGGCAGCCCGGCGGGCGCCACCTCGTCGACGCGGCGGCGCCGGTCAAGCGAGGCATCGACGTTGGCGGCCCACTGATCGAACCCATCAGCCAGGCTCGTGTTGAAGATCTGGGGATCGGAGGGCTGCTGGCCCTGGCGGGCTGTCACTTTCTGGCCGCCGCGCACCAGGACCGAGACGTCGCTGGCGGTGACTTCCGCGGCGCCCCGCCTCGTGCTGAACGACGTCGAGCCATCGGGGCGCAGATCGATCCGGAAGACTCCGTCGGAGAGCAGGAAGTGCGAGGCGCTCTCGGTGTCGATCTGGAAACGTTGCTCGGAGGAGTCCATCCCCTGCGTGCGCACGATCATGGAGCCTTCGATCAGCTGGACGATGGTGGTCTCGCCGACTTCGTGGGATCCATCGGGAAGCGACATCAGGATGACCCTGCTGGCGTAGTCGAGCTTGAGGCTCGAGCCGTCCGCCAGCTGGATCTCTGCGCGGCCGTCCGCGCCTGTGATGATGTCGTCGCCCGGGCCCACGGGCTCGTTCTCTGCAAGCCCCTCGAGGATCAGGCCGTCGCGGCGGGCGGTGACCGAGCCCTCGAGGTGCCGCAGGCGGGCGTAGGAACCGGCCTCCTCGCCGGCAACCGACCCTTCGAGGAGCGCTCCTGACTCGTCAGTCTCGATGGCGGCTGGGGGGTGGAGACTGGATGCCAGCACGACGAGTGCAGAGCCAAACAGCAAGCGGGGCTTCTTCATGATGCTCTCCAGGCTGGGTTCGCCGCGCTTTCCGTGTGTCTTGTGGCGGCCGACCTCGATACAACCGCACTGCAACCCCCTTGCCAGAAGGGGCCCGGCCGCCGGGGCCTTGTAACCTCTTGAACAGCTGGACTATAGCACCTGCCTTCGCAGCGCCCAAGGGCCGGCGTACTCTCCTGTGGCCAGAATGGCTGTCACCTATCTGGGACGGAGCCGCTTGTTGATCGTGCCGCGATGCAGGTGGTAGTTTCGCGGGACCATGCCCATCCGCCGCATCGTGAAGTACGGCGACCCGGTGCTTTCCACTCCGACACAGCGCGTAGCCCAGATCACGCGGGAGATCCGGGCGCTGGTTGCCGACATGATCGAGACGATGGTGGCGGCGCCGGGCGTGGGATTGGCGGCAAACCAGATCGGTGTCCCGCTCAGGGTGGCCGTGATTGACGTCACCGCGGGCCAGCAGCCGGACAGGACGATCGTGCTGATCAATCCCGAGGTTATCGAGGTGGAGGGACGCCAGGTCGAGGAGGAAGGGTGCCTGTCGATCCCGCGATTCAACGAGTTCGTGCGCAGGCCCGCCCGGGCAGTGGCGCGCGCCCTCGATCTCGAAGGCAGCGAGTTCACGCTCGAGGGGCACGACCTCCTCGCGCGCGCCATCTGCCACGAGATCGACCATCTCGACGGCAAGCTCTACCTGGATCGGCTCGGGGGAATCAAGAAGCAGCTCCTGGTCAAGCGGGTGCGCCGCGCCGCCGAGGACGGTGACTGGAGCGACGTCTACCCATGAAGGTCATCTTCATGGGGACCCCCGCTTTCGCCGCCGCCAGCCTCGACGCCCTGCTGAACGCCGGGCACGCGATTCCCGCAGTGGTCACACAGCCGGATGCCACGTCCGGCAGCGTCCGCAGAACGCGCCATTCAGAAGTCCGGGATTTGGCCGGAGCGGCCGGTCTCCAGGTAATGCAGCCGGCGAAAATGCGCGACGTGCAGTTCCTGGGCGCCGTCCGAGCCCTGTCGCCTGAGATCATTGTGGTCGTTGCTTTCGGCCGCCTGCTTCCCATGGAGCTGATCTCTCTGGCGCCTCGGGGCGCGATCAATCTCCACGCCTCGTTACTGCCGCGGCACCGCGGCGCCTCGCCGATTCCATGGGCCATCCTCATGGGTGATGCACAGACCGGGGTGACCACGATGCAGATCAGCATGGAGATGGACGCGGGAGACATTCTCCTGCAGCGCTCCACTCCGATTGGCGAGGAGGAAACTTCAGGTGACCTGGAGCAGCGGCTCCGGGTGATCGGAGCAAAACTGCTGGTTGAGACGCTCGAGGGATTGCGGGAGGGCGGGATCGTTCCCAGGCAACAGGATCACCCGGCAAGCACGCTGGCTCCCTTGATGCGCAAGCAGGATGGGTGTATCAGCTGGAGCGGCATGGCAACCGAGATCGCGCGGCGCGTGCGCGCCTTCGATCCGTGGCCGGGCGCCTGGACGCGCGGCGCCGGCGGATCGGAAGAGACAATCAGAATATGGAAGGCCGCCGTCTCACCGCGGACACATCACCGCGAGCGCGAAGGGCTGATCCTGTCTGCCTCCTCGGAGGACGATGCCGGCCTGGTGGTCGCCTGCGGCGGGGGCAGCTGCCTGCTGGTGCGCGAGGTGCAGCTGGCGGGCCGCCGCCGCATGGCAGCTTTGGAAGCTCTCAGAGGAAGACAGCTCAAGGTGGGGGACCTGCTTGGCGCGCGCTGACGCGCGGCGGCTGGCCTTCAACATCCTGCGCCGCGTGGATCGACAGGGAGCCTGGAGCTCCGCCCTGCTGGCCGCCCTGGATGCCGACAGAATCGACCAGCGCGATGTCGCACTGGTCACCGAGCTGGTCCTGGGAGTGCTGCGGCGCCGGCTGCGGTTGCGCCAAGTGCTGTCGGCCTACTCCGCCCGCCCGGTGGATCGCATCGATCCCGACGCGCTGCTTCTTCTGGAGCTGGCGCTCTACCAGATGCTCTATCTGACGCGCGTGCCGGCCTTCGCCGCCGTCAGCGAGGCGGTGGGGCTCGCGCGCGCCATGCGCCGCGGGCGGGCGCCGGATGCGGCTCCCTTCGTCAATGGGATCCTGCGCGCCGTGGGGCGCGAGCCCGGGCGGATTCCGCCGCCGCCTTCCCCCGGCGAAGGCGACCCTGCGCCGGCCCTGAGCGTGGCGCACTCCTGCCCCGAGTGGCTCGTCAGGCGCTGGCTTGCCTGCTTTGGCCGGCGGATCACCGGGGAGATCCTCGAGGCCCAGAACCTCCCCGCCCCGGCCTGCCTGCAGCCTGTGGGAGAGAGGATCGCCTCGGCGGATCTGCGCGACAAGCTTCGTGACGAAGGGGTCGAGACCGTTGCCTCCTCCTGGGTGCCCGGCATCCTGCGCGTGGAGCGGGGACATCCCTGGCGGACGAAGGCGTTCGCCCGCGGCGACTTCTACATCCAGGACGAGGCCTCGGCGCTGGTTTCGCGGATGGTCGCGGCGGCGCCGGGCGATAGGGTGCTGGATATCTGCGCCGCCCCGGGCGGGAAGAGCTTCGAGGCGGCGTCAAGAGCAGGCGAGACGGGCATCGTGGTTGCCGCCGATCTGCACCCGGCGCGCGCCGCGCTCATCCAGGCCAACGCCGCTCGTATGCGCCTGGATCGGGTGGCGGTGCTCGCCGCCGACTTTTCGGGTGACGCCGTCCCTTTCAGGCCCGGGGCGCTCTTCGATTATGTCGTGGTGGATGCCCCCTGCACCGGCACCGGGGTGATCCGGCGCAATCCCGAGATCCGCTACCGCGTCACGGAGAGCTCCCTGGCCGGGCTGGTGGCGCTGCAGCGCCGCCTGCTGCGATCGGCGGTGCTACGCGTGCGGCCGGGCGGGGCCCTGATCTACTCGGTGTGCAGTCTGGAGCCCGAAGAAGGAGAGCGGCAGATCGCGTGGCTCTCCGGCGAGCGTCCCGATCTGGTGGCCGACTCCGGCCCGCTGCGTACGACCCCCGGCCCGTCGGGGATGGATGGTTTTTTCGCGGCGAGGCTGAGGCGCGCGGGCTAGGAGCCTGTCCGAGTATTGGTTTGGGTCGCGCAGCCGGGTCTTGCGAGCCGCAGCCGCGAAGCGAGGAGTCATCGACCCTCTTGGTCGTTGCCGACGAGCGACAAAGGCTGCGGC
>Ga0187892_10000744_pt1 | contig 81790 bp, 105 predicted proteins | sample MA1701073metaG_FD_139345 | JGI IMG/M metagenome (GOLD analysis project Ga0187892, IMG submission 139345) | Bio-ooze microbial communities from a basaltic lava cave in the Kipuka Kanohina Cave System on the Island of Hawaii, USA - MA170107-3 metaG ... | reverse complement strand
CGCGAGTCGATCCTTGAGCGCTTGCTCAAGAAGCGGCAGGGTCTCCTGGGCCGCGCAACCTAGCGTGGACGAACGGACCCGAACGCTTGAACGGCAGGCACTGACCGGAGACCGCGACGCCCTAGAGGAGCTCCGCGCGGCCTGGTTGCGCCTTCACACCCAGGTGCAGTGCCCGGACTGCCAGCAGCTCGTGTTCGACGCCGACCTCGAGGAACACCGCGCGAAGTGCTGTCCGATAGAGTGGCCCAATTCGCTGAGTGTTAACCGGGAGGCACGCCTGGTTCACAGGGAGCGGCAGGCCGAGGTCGATGCGGTAAATGAGGCCGCCGGCATGCCGCTCGTGGATATACCACTCCCAGAAGTGGTCAGCGCTCGCCCACGCAAGAACCCGATCTACTCGCGCGAGACGATCCAACCGGGTGAACTGAGCTGCTCGTTCTTCACCCATCACCGCGAGATCTGGGATCAGACACCCGGCTTTCACGGGCGGGTCCCACAAGGGCACTGCTTCTACTTTTACGGCTTCAGTCTGCTCCCAGACTCGGGCAACTCGCTCGAGGACCTGCTCTACGTGCGAGATCGCGGGATGGTCCGGTTGATGTTCCAACAGACCGACCTACTTCAGTTGCCAGCCCGGGTCGTGATCTCACAGCCTCCGGACGAGAAGGGCGTCGAGCGCTACGAGGAGGCACGACTCCGTGAGGCCTGGGAGGCGAAGCAGGTCTTGACCATGAACCCGATCTGTGATCGGGCAGGCTGGAGCGCTCGCAACAGGTTCCAAGATGTGACGATCATGGGTAGGCCAGTCGGGCTCGACGCGCTCATGAGCTTCCAGTGGCGTCTCGACCTTCCGAAGCCGCTACCTCGCCCGTTTACGAGCATGCTGGTGCTGTTCGGGATCTTGCTGAAAGGCATCGTCTCCTGATAATCTTCCTGTATGCCTCAGTGTGTGCGTTGCAAGACCGAGCCTACTGCTCATGAGTTAGGTAGTCTTTGTCTGGTTTGCCTGTTGGAGTGGAGCAAGCTCGAGAAAGCGGTCCGCGAGGCCTGGCTCGAGAAGCGGGTCTACCTGGGCGCTGACGGCCAGGAGATCCGCTACGTTTACACGCATGAGCACGTGCGCTCGTGACCGCTTCCCAGGATCGCGGCTGGGACTACAGCCTGCCTCCTCGTCCCCAGTGCCAGGCGATGCGCGGGCCCCAGCTGCGCGCCCAGTGCGAGCGTGAGGCTGCGCAGCTCCCGCACCTGATCCATCACCGCACCGGTCAGGCGCAGATCTGGCTCTGTCTGTGGTGTGCGATCCAGGACCCGCGCCGCTGGGAGTTCCCGGACGGACTAATGGAGCCAGACGGTGGCGTGGAACTCTACCTCTACTGCGCCTGGGGGACGTGGGTCGACGAGGACCTCCTCGAGCCCAGAGCGGCTCGCGCAGCTCGTCGTCTGGCAGCCGCTCCAGCTGTTGGTCACGATGGCTCAGGAGCCGCGCGCGGGAGGCCAACCAAGGCCACGCCCAAGCCGACTCCTTCGGTGGTGGTCGCAGCGCTGGAGGGACTCCTATGAGGAAGGGCTGGTTCACCAAGGAGTACGTGGAGGTTCTTCAGCAGGAGGCTGAGCTCGCGCATACGGCTCAGCGCGCAGCTGAGCGCAGCGAGGAGCAGCTGCGCGACGAGCTGAGAACCGTGCGCGCTGAGCGGGACCTGGCAGAAACCCAGCGCGAGGACCTGAAGACGAAGATGCTTGTGGCTGGCGTGCAGGTCTCGCAGGCTCAGGAGGACCTGGCTCACTACCGGGCAGGTGGGGCCGTCAATGCCACGCCAGAGACCGCTGAGACCAGCTGCCGCTGTGTCGGATGCGAGGCTTGGGACGCAGATCTCTGGTCGCGTCGTGCGGCTCGGTTTGGAGCGTTGACGCTGGGTGTGGTCCTAGGCGTCTTGTGGACGTTGATCGTGAGGGCGTGTCTGTGAGCGATCAGGACACCCGTAAGCTCGAGCGCGACGTGCAGGCTGGTTTGGTCGACGAAAAGGCCGCGCAAGCTGCGCGCTGCAGGGTCGGCGACCACCAGCAGCCGCTCGAGTTCCGGCCTGCGGCGGTCTACGGGAGCGGCCTTAGGCTGGAAGTGTCGGGAGAATGGGTTTGGCCGATGATCTGCGCGGCCTGTGAAGCACAGGTGGGCGAGATCAAAGCCGTTCCGGTTTTCTCGCAGCGTGCCCAGGAACCTTTGCCGCCGTACTACAGCCAGCCAGGCATGGTCAGTGGCATGCCGGTGGTCGCGATCCCGACTCCCGGGGTTCCGCCAATCATGACTAACGAGCATATTCAGGCCCATGTGGTTGTTCAAGAGCGCCAGCTTCAGCTCGAACAGCAGCGCCTCGAATACCAGATCCGCCAGGAGGAGCTCGCCATGCAGCGCCAGGTCCAACTCGAGGAGCGGCGCGAAGCTCAGCAGGCAGCTTTCATACGCAGACAACGCACGGCTCTGGCTGCTGCGGTCCAGAACGGCAGCCGCTCGCTCGAGTCGCTCTCGCCGAACGAGAGAGCCCTTTTGGATGATGGGCCGGACCTGTGAGCGACCTTGCCATGCGGACAGCAGAGCGCTCTGGGGACGCGGTAGCCGTCCTGCGCTGGCGCCTGCGCTCAGGCGAGGTGAGCGAGGAGCGCGTGGAACTTGCTGCCCAGCTCGGGCGCAAGGCCGCGCAGGCGATCTGCGACCAGCCCGGAGTCGAGTGGGACGACTGGAGAGCGAGGCGCGGCTTGCTGCTGCGCGTCTCCAAGCTGGAAGGCGAGGGGCGCAGGCTCCTGGTGGCCGTCGCGTGCGACTACGCCGAGCGCGCGCTGCCGATCTTCGAGAAGCTCCGCCCTAACGACTCGCGCCCGCATGACCTACTGACCCTGCTGCGGAAGTGGCTCGCAGACACACAGGCAGTGAGCCTAGAGGAGATTCGAGAGTCCCGAAGGGCCGCCGACGCCGCCGCCGACGCCGCCGCCTACACCGCCGTCTACGCCGCCGCCGACGCCTACGCCGCCGACGCCTACGCCGCCGACGCCGAGCGTGGGTGGCAGCGAGCGAGGCTGGCCGCCTACGTGCTGCTGGAGGTGCGTCCGTGATGTCTGTAGAATCCGTGCTGGAGGCCACCGTGACCGAAGAGACCGCAGGCGCCGCGACTCCCGACCCAGATGCCGAGATTCCGCCGATCTTCCAGGGAGCTCGTACCCAGCTCCCGCCGAACTTCATACCACCCAACTACGGCTTCGCGCACGCTCAGTCAGAAGCCCAGTCGGAGCAGAACGAGCTGCACGTTCAGCTGGGACTTCTGGCTCGCGAGAAGATGGCGCTCGTGGCCGAGAAGGCCGCCCTCGAGCTCGAGGTCCGCCGACATCGCAAGGTGGCCCGCGCTTACCTGAGCGCCTTGGTTGAGATCGTGGATCCGCCCGACCACCTCTCGGCTCCGCAGAGCCTGTCTGGGAGCACGAGCGTCCAACCTAGAGTCTTTGGAGTAGACGGCGTCTTCGGCGTCGAGGACCTCATCCGCGGCGAATCTCAGCAGGAGTTCCGGACGTGAGTCGCCTCTCCGCCGAGGAGCTCCTCCTGGCGTTCTACGGAAACCTGGTCACGGGCGGCTGGAAGGACCGACGGAACCCGGGTGGCGAGCCGGAAGGCCTCCACCACGAGACAGGTGTTCCTCTTCAGGAGAGCGACCTGGCCCCCCGGAGCATGGCCATCGGAGGCCGCCAGCTGGCGCTCGAGCATCACGTCGTACCTCGCTCGTTCGCGGCCGGCTGCAGCTGGCGCGAGCACACGAACGCAGATGGGAAGCGCGAGCTGGTTTCGCTCTGCGCCTTTCCGGAGTCGACCTGGACCCAGCTCGAGCACGAACACGTGCAGTACCTCACGCGCGAGGTCAAGCTGGCCGCGCACCGACTCCGGGAGCGTGCGGGTTGGTTCATCACTCAGCCTCACGAGCACACCGGCTCACCCATGGCTCTGGGCGCCGACGGGCTCGCGCTTGGGATCATGATCACTCCCAAGGGGCTCGAGGCCGCGATTCAGTTCGTGAAGCGCCGCCCGGACCTGCAGAGATTGGCGATGCCGGCGCAGGCCTTCGGAAGCGATCAGTGGAGCAAGGCCCCAGCTTGGGCCAGGTCCTACTACGCGGACCGCTCGCAGACGTCGTTGCCCACGGCTCTCTGAGTCGGTATCGTGCGCAGTTACCCGGAGGCCACATGAGCAAGAAGAGCGCAGTCCAAGAACCGCCCGAGGCGCCGCTGGTCGAAACGCCACTACCACCCACGCCCACGCCGGAGCAGATCGCGCACGCTCAGCTGGTGTTCGTGGAGAAGATGGGTCACGATCCCGATCTCGGGTTCCCGTACCTGGCCTACCTCCACGACGTCGAGCACCCGCTCGCGTTCTTCGACCCGCGGCACCCCTCGGACCTGTTCGAGGCCTTCGAAGCGGCCAAGTACCCCACCGGCGGCAAGAAGCCCAGGTCGTTCCGGGCCGGCACCATGCTCTTCGAGGCCGAGCAGGTCCGCACGGTCGGGATCCGCTTCCAGGATGAAGAGTTCGAAGACGAGGACGACGACGAAGACACAGACGAGACCGAGGCTGACGGTCCGCTGATTCCGTTTCCTCCCGAGGGCACGCTCAAGACGATCTAGGCGACAGCGGGAGGCGTTTCGCTGGACCCGATGCTAGGCTGTGAGCATGCCCTTGGAGCTCCAGAGCCTGGCTCGAGCAGCGTCCGGCGGAGCAGTCGCGCTCGCGAACCCGTCCAGTGTGGCCGTGACCTTCCGGAGCGCCTTCACGCCGCCTTGGACCACGCGTCCATTCGCGGCAGTCCCAGCTCCGCCTCCTGCTCAGAACGCCGCCTCGAGCGCGCTATCGAAGCTGGTGCTGGGTGTGGTCCGGCCGGCCTTCGATCTCCAGGCCGGTAACGAGATCGTCTCGCTCGAGCCGGGCGGGGACCCCGATCAGCTGCCGCTGGGCAAGCTCACGGTGGCTCTGACCGCCCTGGGGATCGGGTTCGCCGGCTACGGCTTCTACCGCTTCATGCGGGACGTCGTGTTCACCAAGTAACACGCCGAACCTCTTGTTGATCACCCGCGCGCGGCTCTGCTACACTCCTGCGGAACGGAGTGGTAGCAGCTTGAAGGTCCACAAGAAGGGCGGCGTGAAGGCTCGAGCTCTCAAGAGCAAGGGCGGACGCAACCCGCTTTCGCGTTGGACCCACCTCCGCCAGAAGCTCGCCAGCGTCAAGTCGGTTGAGTCCTGGGTCGAGGTGCGGCTCGACGAGTTCGGGCCCAAGACCACCGAGACGCAGCTGCGCAACGCCGTCTACGCGCTGAACCGCTCGCGCCGCTTTTGTCCGCCGCGCGGCCTCTCTTGGGGCGTCTCCAGGGACGCTTGGGACGCGCAGCTGTTCCGCCTGGTCCTGGGCAAGCGGGGCCGACACTAGGTGTTCACGGCTCGGATGTGGCAGAAGATCTTCGAGTCCGACGACAACGCCGGACCCATCAGTCGTAGGAGACCACTCAGAAAGGGGGCCAACACCATGGCCAAGTCGACCGAGTTCACCGAGCAGCAGATCCAGGCCGTCAAGAAGATGGCCGCCGCCAAGAACGGCACCAACCGCGCTGCCGTGCAGACGCGCTTCAAGCTCTCCTACGGGAAGGCCAAGCAGCTCCTCGAGGCCGCCAAGCTCAAGAAGAAGGAGGCCTCGAAGATCGAGGGCAACCGGCTGGGCAAGGCCTCGCGCACGATGGTCTACACGGCGTAAGCCCGCCTGATCTGCCGCTGGAGCCCAACCTGCGCCAGCTGATCACACAGGCCCTCCAGCGCGCTCGTGCCGAGCGCGACCAGCTGGGTCGTGGCGAGCTGGGCCGGCTGCGCGCGCTGGTCGTCACCGAGCTCGAGCGCGCGCTCCTGTGGGAGGGTGCGCACACGATTCTCCCGCCGGCATGAGAGCTCGAGGAGATCTTCAAAAACAAAGCAGCCCGCAGCGATCGCTGCGGGCTACTTGCTTGTGCCTACCTAACGATTAACGAATCGTCGAGTAGAAAACCTGAGCCAGGAGCCGGCAGGCCACCGTGCCGAAGGTGATCGCGCTCGAGCCGCGCACGCCCCAGGTCGTCAGCGAGGCGTTGCCGCCGAAACCGACCGGGACCACGGCCGCGTTGACGCCGACCTCCTGGACCGAGACCAGGACCGGGTTGACGACCTCGGGGCTCGTCGCGGGAAGCGAGTGGGCCGCGGTCATGAAGGTGATGCCGCCTGGGAAGCCGTCGCCCGCGCGGGAGACGATCGAGATGTCGATGAAGGTGCCGAGAATCGCCACGGAAGCCTCTCCTGCGAGCTCCCGCTCGCTCTGGGTGAGCGCTGGGAACGTCCCAGGCGCCTCGCCAGCTTGAACTCGAGCGCACGCAAGGTCCAGCCGCAACGATGGTTCTGGGGACGTCAGGCCCGTCGGTCCGGGGTGGCCTAGGATCCTGAAACGCAGGCTGTTACCATTCGTGCCCATGGGCCGCCCAGCTGCTGGACATGTGCGTCAGGTGCTGCACCTGCCTCCCGGCATGAAGCGCGAGCTCGCCATCGAGGCCGCCACCCGCGACATGACCGTCTCGGCCGTGGTACTCGAGCTACACCTGGCCTTCGATCAGGACCTGAAGCGCGGCCTCGTGGCCGAGGCCGCACGCCGCGGGGTCACGATCCGCCAGCTGGTCACCGAGGCCTTCGCCTCACGAACCACCGTCACGAAGCACTAGGAGAAGGCTGTGACCACCGTCACCGAGATCGCGCCCCTGTCCAAGCTCGCCCCCTGCAAGCGCGAGGATCCGACCAAGCCGCCCTACCTCTCGTTCTGCCTGATCGTGCGCAACGTGACCAAGCAGCACGTGCGGGACGGACACACGATCACCGACACCTTGCGCTCGATCCGCGAGCGCTGCCGAGACGCCGAGATCGTGGTCGTGGACACCCAGAGCAGCGACGAGACGGTAGCGCTCTGCGCGCCATGGGCCGACGTGTTCGACTCCTATAAGGGTCCCAAGAACGAATGGACCCCCGAGATGTACGCGTTCGACAACGCTTCCGCCGCCCGGCAGCGCTCGTTCGATCTCTCGAGTGGCGTGTGGGTCTGCTGGGCCGACGCCGACGATGTGGTCCTGGGCGGTGCGGAGGCCGAGCGCTACCTCCGCCAGAACGCGCGTTGGCGCGCCAGCCACGGGAAGCGCGGCTACGAGGTCCAGGTCGCGCAAGACGTCCCCGGCGTGGACGCGCCGCAGGAGCAGGCTGTCAGCCTCGAGGATGTCCTGCGCGGGATCGAGGAGAAGCACCCCGACTTCACGCAGCTCCGCTGTCCGTACCTCTACCGCCGCGACGAGCACGGGAACGCGATCGACTGGCAGGAGCGCGAGCGCTTCCACCGCTTGGGGCCCAAGGACGAGCAGGGCCGGCGGCAGAGCGTATTCCGCTGGGCCGAGGCCGCGCACGAGATCTGTGTGGCTGTCGATCGCATGAAGCTCCCGCCCAACGGGGAGCTACCGCACCTCCTCTGGCTCCACCAGAAGGTGTGGGACGCGCAGGAGTCCGAGTTCTCGATCCGGCGCCACGGCGAGATCATGCTCAAGGACTACGAGGCCGGGAACCGCCACCACCGGCGCTGCCATTACTTGGCGACCTATGCCCCCACGCTCTGGCCGGAGCGCGAGCTCGAGTTCCTCGAGGCTTCGCTCGAGTGCTCGTTCACTGACATCGACCGCTGCGAGGCGCTGATCGCGCTCGGGACCTACTACCACCGCCGTGGGCTCGAGTGGGATAGCCGGGGTTACTACCAGGCGGCGATCGACATGGCCGGATACATTCCTGATCCGTACTACGCGGCCGGGAACGCCGCTATGGACCAGGAGGACTGGATCCGCGCGGCCGACTGCTACAAGCGCGGGAACGCCTGCGCCTACGACGCCAACTGCACCCACGTCTCGCCCCGGGATCACGCGATCCACTACCCCTCTCGCGAGGCCTACGCGCTCCGCGAGGCCGGGAAGATGGCCGCGATTCAGGGCCATCAGCAGCAGGCCCTGACGCTTCTCGATCAGGCTCGAAAGCTCGCGCGGGCCGTGTTCGACAAGCCAGAGGCGCAGGCTGTGGCGTCTGACAAGATCGAGGCCGAGCGACTGTGGCTCATGGCCGAGAACGAGTGCCAACACCAGTCGCACGCCATGACCATCTACTCGGCCTGGGAGCTTCTGCGGAAGAACGACGAGCCCGAGAAGGCGCTTGGGCTGATCCACGCGTTTACCTGGGGCTCGGAAGATCACCCGCTTCGTTTGGCGATGGAGCAGTGGGCGATCCCGATCCTGCGCCACAAGACCGACCCACAGGCCTACGCGCAGTTCTACGCGCACGACGACAAGGTCACCGGCTACGTCCAGATGCCTCATGAGGTCCTCACCTACGAGCACGCGCAGCCGCGCGTGAAGTGGATCGTGGACCGGGTGCTGCAGCTCGCACAGGAGCGGCAGAAGGATCCGCTCGCTCCGGTTCTGCGCGTGCTCGACCTGGGCTGCTGCGACGGGCAGATCGGGATGCCGATCTTGCTTGAGGCGGTTGCTCACGGGGTCTCGAACTACATCAACTACCACGGCGTGGACGTGAACCCGTCCGCGCTCGAGCACTTCAAGGGGCACCTCGAACACTACAAGCAGCCGGAGGTCTCCCTCGAGCGTGGGACGCTGCCAAGCAGCGTCTTGGGCTACGACGTGATCGTGGTCGGCGAGATCGTGGAGCACGTGGCCGATCCGGCCGATTGGATGAACGAGGTCTCGCGCTACCTGGCTCCTGGTGGGGAGATGCTCCTCACGACCCCCTGGGGGAGCTTCGACATGGGCGTCCAGCCGGCCACGACTTGGTTCGGCACCCCGCGCGACGATCGTGGCCATCTCCGTGCCTACTCGCCTCGGGAGTTCGTGCATGACGCGCGCGACGCAGAGCTCGAGGTCTCGCAGCTGGTTCACATCGGGCGCGCCCACAACGAGCCCAACTGGTATCAGGCGCTGGTAGCGCGCCTGAAGCGGCGCAGTCTCCGGCGCGATCGCTCGGTGGTCTTGATCGCTCCCGGAGCGCTGTGGAAGTGGAACGGCTCCAAGGTCGACCGCGAGGGGATCGGGGCCAGCGAAGAGATGATCGTGCGCATGGCCGAGAAACTCGCACAGGAGGGCCGGCGCTGCGATGTGTTCGGTCCAGTGCCCGAGGAAGAGGTCTACAACGGGGTGGGCTACTGGCGGCGCGAGGGCGCGCGTGAGCTGTCGCACTTCTCGCCTTCGGCCAAGGTGGTGATCTCGCGCGTCCCGGACTACGTGTTCACGCTCGATCAGCAGCTGGGCTATGAGCTTCCGCCCGAGCGGCTGGTGCTGTGGCTCCAGGACACGCACTACCACAGTCTCAACCAGACGACCGCGGCCCGCTACGGCACGATCGTGGTCGTGTCCGAGTGGCACAAGAAGCACACGATCGCGTTCCACAAGCTGCAGGGCTTCGAGGATCGGATCAAGGTCGCCTACAACTGGGCCGACATCGGCCACTTCCAGCCAGGCATCGACAACGGCTGGAATGGGCTCAAGGTCCCCACCCACTTCCTCTACGCCAGCTCGCCGGACCGTGGCCTGGTTCGCTTGCTCGAGCTCTGGCCGCAGGTCCTCGAGCGCATTCCGGAGGCCACGCTGTCGGTCCTCTACGGCTGGAAGGGCGCGGCCAAGCTGGGAGCTGGAACCGATCAGGCCTGGAACCAGCGTTACCTGACCAGCCGGCGCCGCTACGAGGAGCTGCGCTTCCAGAAGGGTGTGCGCGAGCTCGGGCTCGTGAACCATTACCAGGTGGCGATCGAATGCCAGCGGGCTGGCGCGCTGGCCTACCCGGTCCACGACTTCTTCGAGACGGGCTGTCTGGCGGCCGTCAAAGCGGCGGCTGGCGGGGCGATCCCGGTGGTGGCCGGCCTGGGAGCACTGGAGCACGAGACCGGGCGCTACGACGCGTTGCCTTCCGAATGGAATCAGGCGCTAGACGTGAACGACGGCACTGGCGAGTGGGGCTCGTTCGCGTCCGCCCAGTGGCTGGCCGCGTTGGAGCGAAGCGTGAGCGAGCCGCTCGCCACCCGTCAGGAGCTCGCTCAGGAAGCGCTTCGGCGCTTCTCGTGGGAGTCGCAGCGGAAGACGTGGCTGGAGATCCTCTCGTGACCCTACCGGTCGTGGCTGTGCCTACGCCGCCGTTCTGTCCGCCTGGGCCATGGGATGACTGGAGGGCGGCGTTGCTCGATCGTGCGCGTGTCGCCCCAGAGAACCCGCAGCATGCTCAGGTGGCCCAGGTGGTGGCGCAGTTGGTCGAGCGCCACTCGCCTGGCCATGACGGGCTGATCCCCCAGTCGCTGGCCCTGGTTCTCGAGCAGTGCGCGCTGGCTCACCTCGAGGAACAGAAGCGGGGGAGCTTCGACTGCCTCACGCTCGAGATCGGAGCCTACAAGGGCGCGACCACGCTGGCGATCCTGGAACTCATGCGTTGCCTGCATCCGGCTGATCGTCAGCCCCTGGTGGTGACCGTCGACCCCTACGGGGGCAAGCCATACAACGGTGGGAACACGGCCGGGATCCACACGGATCAGCTCTACGGTGATCCGATCTATGGGACGGCCAAGACGAACCTGGCTGCGTACACGAACCACGCGCACTTCTTGCTCACGGGAGAGGACTTCTTGCGCCGCTGTATGGGAGCGCGTTACTGGCAGCTAGGCGAGCCGCGCGTTCTGAATCACGTCACGTTCGCGTTCGTGGACGGTGACCATGACGCGCACACGATCGTCGCGGAATGTCAGCTGCTGATCCCGCTCATGAGGCCCGGCGCGCGGCTGGTCGTGGACAACGTGGACATGGACACGCACACGGTCAACGAGCTGCAGGGCCTGTTGCCTGGAGTGAAGCTGAGCGCGCAGTCTCCGCGTGGGGCGCTTCAGGCCTACTGGGCGGCGCCGTGAGCGATTCGCACTCGATCAGCTTCCAGGTCTCCGGCCTGACCGGGCGTGATGCCTTCTGGGCGTGGGTGCTGCCGGAGCGTTGGGCCGCGCGGTACGTGGCCAAGAAGCTCCTGGCGGAGGCCCACAAGGGGGCCAGGTTCACCGAAGAGAGCCCGTTTATCCTGAAGATGCCCAACGGGCGCACGTGGGAGGTGTTCCACGCCCAGCGCTGGACCTTCTTCTCGTGGAGGCTCACAGAGCGGCTAGTTCTGCGACACGCAGCGCGCCGGCATGCGTTGCCTCCTGGTGGTGCGTAGTGAAGGTCCTGGTGATCATGGGCTACGCATCAGGCGATCATGCCGGTGGCGACGACGATCGCGACTGGCTGGTGGCCGTGTGTGCCACGCCCGAGGCAGCGCGCCGCACAGCTCGGTCAGAGTGGCCGAAGCTGTGGGGGGCGTTCCCGGTGGCTGGGGACATCGAGCTGAACTGGCCAGGCCAGCAAGATGGCCGACATCGCTGCTACCTCGTGCGCGAGGAAGAGGTGATCGAATGAGCGGGAAGCTGTTCTTGGGCAAGGACGAACCGGTCGCGCGGCAGAGCGCTGACGAGTACGCCAAGCAGGAGCAGGAGTACTACTCCGACAGCTACACGATCTCGGTCACCGTGCCGCGCAGTTACTGCCTGCACCGGAGCATGCGCGCGATCGTGCCGAACCGCATGACCGGCGAGCCGCAGGTGATCGAGACGGCCATGAAGTGCCGTACCGACTGCCAGCACTACGAGCCCAAGGAGCTGGCTGGCCCGCACTACCCCAAGGGTCGTTGTCGTTACGGAGAGGGGTTCCAAGGCAAAGAGCTCCCCGTGCTCGCGGCTCCAGGGGACGCCCAGGTCTAGTGGCCAAGTCAGGAACGGCGAGCGCGGCATGTATCCGGCTCACGAGCACGATCCTGATCTGCGCAGCCCGGACATCCAGATCCGCACCAAGGACCGGCGCGTGTGGATCGACCGCTTCTACATGACGAATTTAGAAGTAAGCCTTCCTGGAAGATTCAATCAGTCGTGGAACTGGTTTTCGGAATCAGGCGGAGTCCGTGGCATCGCTCTCCAGCCACAGAACCCTTATCAATACGTAACAGTCGCGATCGCGGATTACTCTGGCTGGAGCTACCTCTGGCGTACGCCAAGCGGTCAAGTTCTCTACGGTCGTGGCGAAAGCTGCCCCAAGCTACGCGAGGTTACCGAGCTGCGCATCTTGCCAATCGGCACCGGTCACGGCCGCCAGAAGAAGGCCTCGAACCCTGACTCCGGTCAGCGCCGGCTCGAGCGCGAGTTCCAGGGAGACGACACGGGCAAGCTGCAGCTCTACGCCGAACAGTTTCGCCGGCACCCGTCGCTCTTGACCTACCTGCAGTACGCGCTCGAGTCGTCGAACCAGCAGGTCCGACTCAAGAACCTGCGCACAACGCGCGTCACCGCCAAGAAGCTCTACTACCCGAACACCGGCGAGGTCACGCTCGACCACGTGCGGGACGAGATCCTCAAGGATGCCGTGAGATGGGCCGTGATCACTCCAGGCCTCACGATCCTGCGCGTGGACGGGAAGCCGATCAACAAGCGTGGCAAGAAGTACGGATCGCGCACGATCGTGTGGGGGCGCGCCTTCGGTCAACGCGGCACGTACATCGAGTCACGCGCTCCGTGGACCCATCTCGCGATCGTGGCCGTGCCGTACCTCAAGCAACACGACCGAAGCGGCGGACCACGTCTGGACGAGATCTTCCCGGACGAGCCTATGCCAGAGCTCTTTCAAAACCACTTCGAAGAAGATGTGGCTTGGGTCGCTCGCCTGGGCTACGTGGCCCCTTGGGACGAGGTCATCGCGTTCGTTCAGCCGCGCGCATTCATGGACCCGCATGGCTGGCGCGCGATCGAAAGCGCAGGACGGAATGCGTAACGCAGACTCGCACGATCAGCGCAGGCGTCGGCTCGAGCGAGATCGCGCAGCTGGCTGGAACACCGACGAGCGCCTGCGGCTCGAGCAAGAGGTCCTTCGCTCCGGCGACGACTGGCACTCGCGAGTCCCAGCTGAGTACATCGAGAACTGGTTCGAGTTCATACAAGAACATGGCGTCGCGATGGGCGACTTCGAGGGTATGTTGCTCGTCATCGAGCGCGACGAGCGCGAGCTCTACCCGCTCCGCATGGCGATCCGTCGTCGCCTGATCCACGACATCATCATGGGCGAATATGACCACGCCAAGGCCATCCGCTTGTGGTCGCGTCTGCTGCAGTACGTCCAAGACAAGAAGCCAGCGATCTGGCGCAGCGTTCAGGCTCACATGACACGACCGATATCGGTTGCTGAACAGGAGCTGCTCGCGATCTACCTCAACGACACGTTCCTCGAGCAAGCGTGCGAAGGCTGGATCGACTTCGTGCTCGAGCCAGAGGGTGGATCGGGACCTCAGCTGCTGTTCGAAGATCCGCTCACTTACACGCACGACCAGCGGTTCCGAAAAAAGAACCCGCGCGGCCGCTGCGCACACAAGCGTCTGATCTACCTGCCTGACCCCCAGGTAGGCGGCGGCATGCTCGAGCAGTGCGCGATCTGCGGCGTCACGCTCGCCCAGGTCCCGCCGGACGACTACTTGGCGCGCATGGGGTCCCTGCGCTCGAGCAGGTAAGCCTGGAGCTCGAGGCGCCGCGACCTCCTCGAAGCGCGTCCACAGCTGGTCGAACACGATCGCTGGCTGGCCGATCACCCGTTCCAGCATGCGCGCCAGCTGCGCTTGAGCCTCCTGGTCTCCTAGCTGCGCGCGCCGCTCGAGCTCGCGCATCCGCTCGTCGGGGTTCTTGAGCCTTCGGGCCGTGCGGGTCATGGGGAGCTCCCAGGCACAGGATAGCCCGCCGGCTAGGTGTTTGCCACCGTGACAGCCGCAACCTGTCGTATTCCCGGGTGCGAGCGCGCTCCTCTCCGGGACTTTTTCTGCATGGAGCACGCGGGCGAAGCCGTGTTACACCGCGAGCAAGCGGGTGGAGACTACTTCCGCCAAGGACCTCGAGGCGTGCTTACGTCCGCCGAGCACGCGGAGGAGTCGGACTCCAGCGGACGCAAGAGGCGTAGGCGGCGCAGTGATCCGATCAGGCCTACTACCCCAGCTCCGACCCTGGATGCAGCTCGTCCGCCCCCGGATCCCACTTGAGCTCCGGATCGTCGCGGCCCAAGCCGCAGGGGTCAGCGACCGACCTGGTGGTGGTCGCCTCGGACGAGGAGAGCGCCCGCCTCAAAGCCTCAGAGCTCTACGGCGACGTGTGGCTGGATTCCAAGATGGTCGAGTGCGCCGAGATCTCGCTCCAGAAGGAGTGGGTGGTCCTGGCCGCGTTCGTGAGCGGAGGGTGAGTGGACGCTGAGCTGCGCAGCCAGGAGAACCTGACCCGTCTGGATCCGTCGCCCGAGAAACGCTCGTCGCTCCTGACGAGCATGGTGCGCTCTGGCCGCGGTCAGATCCTCTGGTGGCCGTGCCAGAAGCTCCCGCACCCTTCAGCGGCGCGGGTGAGGTTTACCTCGAGCTTTGAGAACGAGCTCACCAAGCAGAGCGGCACGCACAGCATGACCGGCTGGGCGGTCGCCGTAGCCTCGCCGCTGGACTTGATCAGGTTGGGTCAGACACACCGCACTGGCACGCTGATCGACCTCGAAAGCGGCAGCTGGGTGCGCGTGTTGGGGTCTCCGGTTCAGCGTGAGATCGCGAACGTGGAGGCGGAGGCTGCCACGGTCGACGCGTTGGGTCGTGCTCGCACGGCTGGAACGCCCACAGGCCTCCAGACGCGCGGGGATGCGGCCGTGCAGAACCACCGCGATCAGATCTGGCCAGAGGAGTGGGCGCAGCTGCCATCTGGATCAGTCGTTCGTCGTGCCCGCAGCGAGCCGCTGTTCGATACGGTGGTCATCTCGAGCATGATCGAGGCCAGAGCGTTCGTGACGCTCCATTCGTTCTCTGAGCCAGTGAACGGGATTCAGGTCAAGCAGTGGGGCGTCCACACGAACATCATGAGCTCTGGAGGAGGCCATCTTCCGCAGGGCCAGCAAGCTGCCATCTACGGCATCTCGGTCGAGATTCTGGACCAGCAGATGAGGCCTCTGCCCAGGAACTTTGTGCGCGAGATAGTAGGTAGGGTGGGCGTGTCGTTCAACGTGATGCAGACCACGATCAGCTCGATGCTTCTGTCGCAGCTCGTGCTCGAAGCTGCTGAAGACCACGCCGACCTGATCGAGATCCCGTGTCAGCCGCCACCGATGTTCGTGTTCGCGTTCCCGGTGGTCCTGGATGCGCTGCAGCAGTTCGATGTGAGGCTGATCTGTTCGCAGGGACAGATACCATCCATGAACGGAGAGCCGATCCTGGCTCGCGTGATCCTGCACGCGAGAGTCTCCAAGGGATTCGTCGATTAGCCCAGATCTGGGGGTTAGCGACCGCGTGTGGCTGGTACAAGATGGAGCGGAGGATGAGTGGACGAGTTGACCAGGCGCTGGTTGCGAGAAGAGGTCCTGCCGCGACTTGAACGCTTCGGTGTTCGTCTGGCGCCCGTGCCGCCACAGAGCCTTCTCAACTGGATCCGGCGCATGTGCGCGGTTAATGAGCCGTGGTTCCAGACGGCGGTCGGTCGGCACGTGGGGCTAGAAGTAGGACTTGGTCTTCGCGTGCTTCTTGAGAACGAGAAAGTAGTGTCCTCGCTTCGAGAGGCCCGCGAGTGGTTACTGGCGATCGATGAGACCGTGGCTGACGAGGCCGAGATCTCGGATTTGATCGAGCGACTTCGCGAAGCCCGCAGACTGGGCAGAGTCGTTCGTTTTCGAAGGCGACCCAGACGTGCGTGCAGGTAGGCGGAATCCCCGGACCGAGACAGATGCTCCATCTGGCGACTGCGTGACCACACGGACAGCGCAGCTCGCAGATCTGCTGGTTCTTTTCGTTGTCACCCCACCAGAGGCTGCAGCCTCTGGTGTCCTTCACGTGCTCGCCGATCCTGCAGAGGAGCCGCCGCCGCTCCGCAGCAGCCTCCTGATCGCCGGCAGCTGCGCGTCGCTCGAGCGCTCGCAGGACCTGGTCCACCGCATCACCTCCAGAACGGCTCATATTACCTATTCCGCGGCCTTCTAGGCCGCTTTGACGTAAGTCCTTATATCCCAATTACTTAAATGGCCCTTGTCGCAAGTGGCCGTGCGATCGTACCCTGGAGCCCATGGAGCCGCTCCCCGTCGCCCGCCCGGTCGCTCCGGCACCGCTCTCCGTCGCCCGCGCGACCGTCCCGCGCGCCGTGGAGGCCTTCCTGGCCAAGCAGAAGGCCTCGACGCGCGCCGCCTACGCGGGGGAGTTGCGCCGCATGGCCACATGGGCCGGCCTCCCCACCCTCGACGCGCTCGCCGCGCGCCTCCTCGGTCACGGCCGCGGCGCCGCGAACGACCTCGTCATGCAGTGGCGCGAGCACCTCGAGCGCGAGGGCTGCGCGCCGGCCACGATCAACCGCTCCCTCTCCGCGCTGCGCTCGCTCGCGACCGTGGCCGAGGCGCTGGGCCTCGTGGAGTGGACGCTGAAGGTCCCGGGCGTCCCCGAGGAGCGCGTCCCCGAGGACCTCGCCGGCCCGGACGCGGCCGAGCTCGCGCGGATCCTCGCCGCGGCCGACCAGCTGCCCGGGAAACGGGGGATCCGCGACCGGGCGATCCTGCACCTGCTCCTGCGCGGGCTGCGTCGCTTCCAGATCTGCGAGCTGGACATCGAGCACTACCTGCGCGGCCAGAGCGCGATCCTGATTCGGCGCAAGGGGCGCGAGAAGCGCACCACGAGCGATCTGGTCCCACAGCAGCTGGCGGCGCTCGACGCGTGGGTCACTGCTCGTGGCTGCGAGCCCGGCCCGTTGTTCATGGGCCTCGAGGGCCCCAAGGCGGGCAAGCGGTTGACCGGCGTGAGCGTGTGGAACGTGTGCCAGGCGCTCGCGGCCGCTGCCGGATTCGACGTGTCGGATCCGCGGGTAAAGAAGCACTTCCGTCCCCACGCCTACCGTCACGCCGCGACCACTCTTGCAATCGAGGCCGGCGACCTGGTCAGCGGCCAGGCGCTCGCCGAGCACGCGAACCCGGCGACGACCATGCGCTACTTCGACCAGGCCCGGAAGCGGGCCAAGAAGGCCGCCGGGGACGTCTACAGAGCGATCGAGGAAGGTGGAACATGATTCACGTGCCCAAGCGAGTGATTGCTGTCAGCTGGAAGCCAGGCAAGGGCTGCAAGGGCGAGACCTGCACGCATCCGTCCAACGGATGTCGCCGCCTGACCTGCTCGTGCGGGAACCTGCTCGAGTGGCCGTCGGCTTCGACGGCCGAGTGCTCGATCATGGAGTGCCCAGGCTGCGGAGCGCACCACCATCGAGCTCCACGTTCGTGGATCCAGACGAGGAGCTACTAGTCTTGAGCGACCTTCGGATCCGTGAGCTTGAACGTCGTGCGCGTTTGGGGGACAGCACCGCTTTGGAGCTGCTGCAGGGCGCAGAAGGGCGCACGGCAGAGCTTAACTGGGCGACCGAAGAGATCCGGGCTCTGCAAGCCGACGAGACTCCCAGGACCTCATGGATCTACTGGTGCCGCTGGCACTGGGCCCTGCAGGCGTTCTTGAAGCATTATCCGACTGAGCCTTCCACGGCAGTTTCTGTTTCCCCGGTAGTGATCCAGTATGCGAACTCTCCCCCGTTCTGGGAGCCGGACGTGAAGCTGTGAGCGACACGCGTCTCCGTCGCCTTTGGCAGCGTACGATCGGCCGGCGCTCGCTGATCGCCCAGGCTCACCTCGACGCGTTCCAGGACGTGCGCGGGCCGGTCGACCCGAGTGACCTCGCGGCGCTTGACGCAGAGCTCCGGCGCACGGCCGACGGGCCGTGGCTGCCGTCGCGCCTACTCACGTTCTTGGGAAGGGACGTGTACGTGAACGGTCGTCGCGTCAGGATCGTTCAGTTGCCGCAGCCTGGCATGGTCATAGGTCGCCCGCGTCGCGAGCCTCTATACGATACGCTCGGCTGGTGAGCTAGATCACGCCGCCGATGCCGGCGGCTCGAGCTGCGTTCTGCATCGTCTGGCGCTGCGAGCCGCCCTGCTCGAAGCGCTGGACCGCGAGCGGATTCAGCGCGCCCGTAGGGACATGCTGGTCGCCTCCGGCCCGGATCGCCTCCTGATGGCCGCAGTTGCTGCAGCGCGGGCCGAGGACCGGCACGGCCACGCGGTGGCCGTTTTCGCACAGCGCGATCGCGTGGACGAACCCAGCGATCGTGGTCGATTCTCCCTGTACGGGCGTGAAGTTCTGCGATCCGCAGGGCTGGACTTGTCCGTTCGGATACCGAACGCCTGGGCACGGCTGCATGGTGGTCTCCTAGGTGTTCTTCTTGGGAGGCGGATTGGGTGTGGCGCCGCTGATCAGGCGCTCGACCGCGTTCTCGATTCGCGCGGTGTGGTTGACGAAGTCCGCGCGCAGCTCAGTCTGCGCGCGCGCCTGCGTAAGGAGCTCCTGCTTGATCTCGCTCTGTCCGCGCGCCAGGCCTGTGACGGTGGTCTCGAGGCGCTCGATCGAACCAGCTTGCCGCTCGTTGGCCAGGGTCAGGCGTTCGCCCTGCTGTTCTGACTTGTTCACGTAGCGCACGTGCGTGGTGACAAGCGGCACGACCAGGTGGGTCGCGCACCAACGCAAAAACATCGTGACTGCGAGCATTCCGAAAATCACGGCTGTCGTCTTGAGCCCGAGATCTCGGGCTAGCGCGGCCCACTCGCGTCCCCCGCCCAGGATCCCGACCGCCGAAGCTGACCCCGAGACGGCACCAGCTGCGGTGAGTAGTTTGGTCACGACCCCGGCGTTTTGCGCGCCGTTGGCAACGGCCTGGACCTGTCCCTGATCGGACGTTGTGGGCATGACCTACAGGGTATCCGGCAAGGTGACCAGGCGGCAACCTCCTCTGAGATAAACCCTTGGGTCAGCTCTCCTGGTTGTCAATGCGGTTGGTCGGCGGATCGCTGGTCGGATCCGGCTCGAGCGGAGGAACTGCAGGGGCAGCCACAGCGAGTTCCTCGCCCAGCTTCAGGAAGAAGCGCGCTCCGTTGCGGTCCGGAGCGGTGATCTGGTAGGGCTCGATAGGGAGGCTGTAGGTCTTCCGGAGCTCGTCGATCACGTCCTGCTCGCCGCGGTTCAGTTGGGCCGAGACCTGCGCCTCGAGGTTGGCGATCTTCTCGGCGGCCTGCGCGAGCTCGCGCTCTAGCTGCGAGATGCGCTCGTTCTTGGCCTGGTTGGCCGAGAGCGCGTTGATGAGGCGAGTGGCCAGGAACTGCTCGGAGCTGGCCTGGCGGCGCTCGGGCTGCTTCGTGTCCGGGAACTTCAGCGGCTTGCCGTTCTTGCTCATGCGGGCATGTTACCTGACGCGCTGGTCGTGGACGACCTCTTGGAGCTCTATCAGGCAGGTGTCGCAGTCTCGGCACTCGGTGCGGAAGGTGATCCGCTTGTGCGGATGGTTGCAGGGATATGGGGCCGGGCACCGCTCTTGTGAGGCCTCTTTGGTGGCGCAGCCCATGAGGACCATGCTGCAGATCAGGACCCAGCCGATCCCCAGCACAACGGCGATCGCGACCATGGCCCAGTGGCCGACCTTCATAGGATCGTCGCGCTCGCTCACGCGTTGATCACCAGGAAGTTCACGTTGCAATTCGCGGTAGGCGCCGCGTTGAACGTGATCACCGCGCTCCCGGCTCCAGCGGCCACTGCCATATTGAAGGCCGTCACGTCCACGTCCACGAACGTGAGCAGAATGATTGAGCTCGCGCTAATCCGGTTGTTCGTCAACGTGAACGTGGTCCCGCTGGTGTCCTTCCGGAACCTGCCCGCTGGCGCGTCGATCGTGGCGGCATCGCCCGCGGTCGTGTCGATCACGGCCTCGAGGAACAGGTCCGACCAGGCCGTGCCCGCAATCCCCAGCGAGTAGGTGTTGTCGGCCGCGGGGATCACGTTCCCGGTGTGGACGATCCGCCCGCGCGTGCCACCGGTCGGGGCTCCGCAAGTGAGGTTGATATCGCCCGTGTTGCCCGAGGTGGTCGTGCCGGTGACCAGCGAGATCGCGCCGGAGTTGCCGGAGGTGCCGCCGCCCGCGCCGGAGGTGAGCGTGACGGCTCCGCCGGTGGCCGCTCCCCCGCCGCCCGCTCCGGCCGTGGCTGCTACCGCGCCGCCCGTCCCGGTGCCCACCGAAGCCCCGGCCAGGATCGTGATCGTGCTGCCGACGTTGTTGGAGCCGTTGCCCGCGGCCCCGGTGACGTTGATCGCTCCACCGTTACCTGCGGTTGGCGCGCCAGGCTGGACCGTGATCGCGCCCGAGTTGCCCGAGGTGGTCGTTCCCGAGGCGAGCGTCACCGTCCCGGACGCGCCAGAGGTCCCCCCGCCTGCCCCTGAGGTGATCGTGATCGGGCCGCCGGTCGCCGCACCCGTGCCGCCTGCTCCGGCCGTGAGCGAGGCAGTTCCCGCGGTTCCGGTCGCGCCGCCTGCGCCCGCGGTAATGTTGACGCTGCCGCCGGTCGCATTCCCAGTCGAGGCACCCGCGGACACGGTGACCGCACCACCCGCGCGGTTTGTGCCCACGCCAGGGCGGCCTTGGAGGGTCAGCTGAGAGCCAGGGCCGTCCGTTCCTGCCCCGCCCTGGATAGTGACGTTCCCGCCCGGCGCCCCGGTAGCCACGCCCAGGCCGCCAGAGATCGTGACGTTTCCCCCGTTGCCGCCGGTCGCGCCACCTTGCCCGCCGGTCACCGAGGCCGCACCGCCAGCCGAGTTGCCAGAGCCGCCTTGGCCAGCCACGAGCGAGGCCGTTCCGCCGACCGAGGTCGTCCCGCCCTGGCCCGCGGTGATCGTGACCGTGCCGGCGGCCCCCGTGCCACCCGTACCGGCGTTGCCGGCCGTGACCGTGACGTTGCCGCCGTTGCGGTTGCCGGAGGAGCCGCCAGCAGAGCCCTGCAGCGTCGCGTTTCCGCCGCTTCCGGTGGTACTGGGCGTCCCTCCTGTGACGATTACGGCGCCTCCGTTGGTCGAGCCCGAACCGCCTGGGCCCTGAGCGCCTCCGGCAAGGGTTGCGTCACCTCCAGTACCAGACACGCCGCCAGCGAGCGTGAGTCGCCCGCCGTCCGCGTTTCCGACGTTCCCGCGCGCGCCGCCCTCGATCGTGACCGCTCCTCCGGCATTGGACCCGTCAGCGTCGCCAGCAGAGATCGAGACCGCGCCGCCAGCACCAGAAGTGGAGGTTGGGATAGACAGCGTGATCGCTCCGCCTATCCCAGAGGTCGGCGTGCCGCCTCTGATCGTGACCGCGCCCCCGGCCCCCGAGGTGGTCGAGTTGCCGCCGGTGACGGTGACCGCGCCGCCCGCCGTGGCAGCCCCGCTCGAGTTTCCGCCCCGGATCGCCATGGGCGTCCCGGTCGCTGCGTCCACCCCCCGGAACGTGTCGCCGCTCGAGAGGACTGGCGAGGTGCCCCCGGTCACGTTTCCTGAAGCCAGCGTGGCCGCCCATGTGGCCACCGCCCCGGCCTGGACCTGAGCCCACGTGGTCGCGCTGTTGGTGTTGATGTACGCGCTGCCGTTGGTTCGCTGGTAGAGCGAGCCAGCTGGGGCGGTCACGCTCCCGTTAGGGTCGGCAGAGCCCTTGATATGGAGCGGGTCCGCCGCGGCCTGGCCCAGCTTGAGGCCCTTCGAGACCGTGCCGTCGCCCAGCGTGAGCGGTCCGCCCAACACAGGGGCGATATTGGCGCCGCCCATCACTGCGAGGATCTTGCCGACACCCATGGCTGACTACTCCTCGCGCTGACCTGCGCTGTTTTTTGCGTTACTCGACCCAGGTGAACAGCTGCACGTTGCCCGAGCTGGGTGCGCTGTACACGCGGACCTCGTAGTTCTCCGAGAGGCAATCCACCGGGATTGGCGGCGCGTCGAAGCGCGTGCCGTCGCGCAAGAGATTCGCGTCGGCCGTGAGCGTGATCTTGGCGTGACCGATCATCGCGCCCGTGGAGCTCCCGGACTGGCCGTAGAACACGACGACCAGGACCACCGTGGCGCTGGCCGCCGAAAACGACCCGGCCACGTAGGCGGTGGTTCGCCCGCCGACCTTCTTGAGCAACGCTCCGCCCGAGAGAGGCGAGGTGAGGTTGAACGAGTCGGCGGTTGTGAGTCCGGTGCGGTACGGAGTCGTGGTGACCGAGTTCGATCCGTTCTGGCAGCCGCGCGCGTAGGCCTCGACAGCTTGGGTGAGTGCGGCCATGGCTTAGGCCCCTGTCCGGTAGGTGACCTTGGTGAGGCAGGTCTTGGCGTTCTTCCCTCCGCTCCTGGGCGAGAGCCCGACCCACAGGCTCTGATCTCCCAGCGGGGGCGCGATGTACGAGATCGAGCATGTGGCCTCGTACATGTAGAGCGAGTCGCCCACGACTAGCACAGCGTTCGCAGAAGACATACTCACCTTGCCCACGAAGTCGCTGGCTGATCCGCCAGCTGCGTCGTAGATCAGAACTTCGTAGTCGAGCAGGTCGGAAGCCGTGAGCGAGATGAGCTCGATCGTGACCTTGCGGGCCTGGAGGGCCAGCTCGGCTACGGTCTGTGCGTTCTGCGCGATCGCGCCCGAGAAGTCGTTCTCGACCTCGTAGGCGACGCCACCGCCACCTCCGCCACCTCCGCCTCCTGACCCTGCGCCAGATCCAGGCAGGATCTGCGCGGTGAAGGACATGTCGGTGTAGTCGCCGGGATCTGGCGTGCCTTTGACCAGCGTGACTCCGCCGGGGAAGAGCTCCACGTATGGCATCGTGAGCTCGGCCCCGATGACGTAGTTCCCTTCGTCGTCCTGCTGGAGCTCGATGATCTCGGTTTGCGTGTAGTCCTTGTCCGAGATCACCAGCGCCGGAGTGAGCTCTGGAGCCGTGACCTCGAGGAGTCCGACCAGGCGCGCGCACCCCACCACTCGCCAGCGCAGAGATGGAGGTGTGTTGGCCGCGCCGTCGCCAGCCAACACCACCGAGAGGCTTGGCCCCTCCATGATCTGAATGGGCATGGGCTACTCCACTGCCTGTGGGATCGGGATATGGCTGGAGATCACCTCGACCTCGTGTCCGTCGGGGTCCTTGACCACGAACGAGCGGTGGTCGGACTCGCGGTCGCGCTCGATCTGTGAAGGAGCAAACCCGGCCTGCTTGAATACGGACAGCGTCTCCTCCAGGTTGTCGACCATGAAGTCGATCGGAAGCCGACGCGGCTGGGTGGTCAGGCTCTTCTGGAGGCACACATGCGAGTGGCCGCGTGCCCCGAGCACCGTCACATTTCGCAGGCGCTCGACCAGCTCGAGCCCCAGGAGTACGTAGAAGCGCTCGGAGGCGCTCACGTCCTTGACTCGCAGCCAGAAGTGTCCGATCGAGACGCTCATGAGCTACCCGTAGATCGTCATCGTGGCCAGGTCGAACCCAGGCAGCGGCTGGCTGTGCTGATCGACCACGAACATGGTCCCGGTCCAGGTCATGCGGTAACCCGCCCAACGCGGGTCGGAGAGGCCAGGGATGCCTTGGACCGGCGCCCATACGGCCTCGCCGTTGAGCGGGTGAGTCCACACCGGGAGGCCGCCGTAGCGTGGGTTCCCTGGCGCAGCCTGCGAGAGCGGGATCCGAACCGGCTCGCCGGGGTCCATGGCCTCGGGTCCCTCGCGCTCGCCCCAGGTCGAGCTGCCGCTGCTCGAGAGGTCGCCCCAGTCGAGGCCGGTGCCCTTGAGTGGGAAGCTCCAGCCCAGGAGGTAAGCGGTCACGAGCGTGCCGGACTCGCCGTCGAGGTTTCGGCCCTCGAAGAACACCGTCTGGTTCTCGTAGGCCATCTCCTGCACGACGAGCTGGTTCGAGGGCGCGCCGATCAAGCCCAGCTGCGTCTCGGGGACGATCAGGGTCGTGCCCACCCGGACCCGGAACTTGATCACGTTCGCCATGCCCAGGTAGTCGTGGCACTCGCCGGCCACCGACCACACCAGGAACGCGCGCCCCGGAGGGACAGTGAACTGGAATATCGTCTCGAAGTCGGCGGCGTTGGCTGGCGTGAGAACCGCGGTCACCTCTCCCGAGCTCGAGCTGTAGCCATCGGCCAAGGCCTGAGCTCCAGCGGTCGCGCCAGCGGAAGCGATGTCGGTGGGCGGGGCGATCACGGCCGTCTCGGTGTACTGCTCGCGCGTGCCCAGGAGCGGCTTGCTGTCGATCGGCGACGGGTGCTGGATCCACACCAGTTGACGCGACGCGAGCTTCAGCGCCTCAAGGAGCGGCAGGTCCTCGAGCGGCGTCCCGGCCCAAGGGTTCGCGGGGCCAACCGGATCGGCGGCCTGGAGGTTGGCCGCGTCCGGGCCGGCCGGAAGGAGCTCCGGGGCCGCGCCGGCCTGTCCCAGCTGGCCGGCTCGAGCGACCAGCGGAAGGCGCTGAGCGTAGGGAGGCAGGGACCATGGCTCAGGCGAGCCAGCGATGCCGAAGTTCCCCAGGCCAGCCATACCTCCCGGAGCTGTGCCTCCGCCGGGAGGACCGGACGGACCGTTCACGCGCTGAGCGCGAGCCGCGATCGCCGCCTGGATGTGGGGCGGAAGCAGGTGGAACGGCACTGGCGGCGAGACGCGGTGGTTGAGCACGGTGGCCTCTTACCGCCGGCCCCGGAGGCCGCGCATGCCGACCATCTGGCCGGACGGCGCCGCGTAAGCCGGCGCCATGGCCTGTGCTACTCCGCGCAGGCTGTTGATCGCAGTGAGCGAGGGCGGGCTCTGATCGTAGTAGACGATCTGTCCCCATAGCGCGCAGGAGATCACCTGGGGCGAGGCGCTGGTGTCGGTGAAGCGGAACACGAGCTGGGTCTTTCGCTCGAACGTGTGCGAGAAGTTCCACACGAACGGGATCGAGGCCGCGTTCAGCGAGGCCGTCTGGCCGGTGGTCGACATGCACTGGTCGAAGCGGATCGGGCCGTTCATCAACCTGCGGCGGTTTCCCTCGAAGATCTCGACCGTGAGAGCGGTGGGCGCGGTGGTTCGGCCCACGAGCGACCAGCTGTTGAAGTCGCCGTTCGAGGGGATGGTCATCGTGAACTCGGTGCCCGAGGCGCTACCGGCCACGGTCACCTGCGAGCCCGAGTCGAACGTGAGCCAGTAGGGGACGACGTTCGGGTTGTACATCGCGGCCCGAACCTGCTGCTGGGTGACGCCCAGGGTGTTCATGGGGTCGACGATCTGGCAGCCATGCGCGACCAGGCGCACGTCGTTCGAGAGGCCCGAGAGGTCGGTGAGCTCGACGTCGAGCGCGTCGGTCGCGGCCACGAACACCGGCTGGAGGAGCTTTCCGGGGAGCTGGGGGCCGTTGCCGAAGATCAGCGAGCTCTCGACCGGCTGGTTCATGAGCTTGATCCCGCCCATGGCCAGGTTCGTGAGCATCACCGCGTACTGCCCGGTCGAGGCCGACCACCACTGGTAGAACTCGACGTCGCCCGCGCCGCCCTGGTCTGCCTGAGGCACGATCGAGGTCCGGTTCCGCGCGTTGGCGGGCACCGTGATCGGGTAGGTCTGCGTGGTGAACTCGCAGAACTTCTGCGAGTACTTGCCGCGGTTGACGTAGGTCTTCTGTTTGCCGGTGCGCGGATCGGGCCCGCGCATAAGCAAGGGCACGTTCGCGTAGGGGTTCCAGGCGTTTTCGCCGACGTGGAGCTGAGCCTGCACGGGAAGACCTCTCCGCGCTCGAGCGAGAGGTCCTGTGGAGCTCCGGCTGCGGGTGAGGCCTCGAGGAAGCGCGTGTGGGCTGGTAAGCCTTGGGGCGCTTCGGGCTACGGAACAGCCTAGCAGGTCGAGCGCGGGCGGGGAAGCGCGTACAGACCAGCGGCCCTGGAGTGATCCAGGGCCGCTGAGAGGAACGAGCGGAACTACGCGGTCGGGTAGGTCGACTAGCTGATGCCCAGGAGCAGCAGGCCGTCGAGACGCGACGAGATGAAGTAGTCGAGGGTCGGCGTGAAGCCGGTGGTCTGCGGCCACTTGATGTTCACGTTGAACTGCTGCAGCGCCTCGATGCCAACCGGGCGACCCGAGACGGTCATGTCACGACCGTCCCACGGGCCCCAGGTGAGGCTCGGGGCGTTGATGTTGTTGATCGAGCTGGTCGAGCCGGCGGCCGAGCCGACGCCCGAGGGGAGCTCGTCGAGCGGCATCACGACCAGCTCGGTCTGCTGGAAGTTGAAGAACCAGGCGCCCAGGAACCTGAGGCGCTGGATCTCCTCGTACGCGACGCAGTTCCCGCTGGTGTTGAGCGCGGTGAGGTACGTCTTGAGGACGATCCGGCTCTTGTACCAGTAGAAGAACGACGACTGCGGCAAGGTGCCGCCGCCGGAGCTCTTCAGGTTCGTATCGCGCCCGTACTGCTTCGTCTGGGTGATGTTCGTGTTGACGATGGGCGCGATGCGGAACTGGCTGAAGTTGGCGTAGATGTTGATCTCCGCCGGGACAGCCGCCGTCCCACCGATCACCTCGGTGTCGACGAGAGGCTGCTTGCGAGGACGCCCGCCGACCACTCCGGGAGTGGGCAGCGCGACGACCGGCATGCCTTGAGGACCCATGCTGTTCTTTCCTTGGGCTTCCCTCATCGGGTGAGCCACTGTGGATTGCGCCGGGTCGCTGTTCCGGTCAGGGGCGGAGCGCCTCGCTGCCAGATCCCTCTCGCGCTGTCATGTCGCCGGAGCCTTTGCCCCCCGAGGACCCGGACCATCCGTGTCCTCGGGGGAGGCTCTGGAGACCACCCAGCTCTGACCGAGATCAGCGCTGGTTGGATGCGGGCCGGAACGCACTCGGGCCGGCCCTCTCGAGCTAGAAGGCCTCACCCCCGGGGTTGAAGCTGTCGAGCACGGACGTGAACTGGGGCACGTTGGCCGCCTGGCCGAACTGGAGGTAGTCCCCCATGCCCAGCTGCAGGTAGTCGCCGGTGCGACCCATGCCGTTCATGCGCCCGTAGAACGCCTCGCCTGCGATCATCTGCTCGGGCGTGAGCAGGTCGGCCATGCCGTTGATCGCGGAGTAGGGCACGAGGTTGCCCACGCCGCTCCCGTAGTAGCCCATCCCGTTGACCGCACCGCTCGCGGCCGGAGCCGCAGCGATCGCGCCGCGGTTGAGCTCGTTGAGCGGGAGGATCTTCTGGAGGAGCGACGGCGGGATGACCTGCACGGCGAGCTTGACAACCGCCGCGAGCACGCCACCGGCGAACAGGCGACCGGAGAGCGCGCGCTGTCCGGCCGCGGCCGCGGCCGCCGCGAGAACCGCGGACGAGACGGCGGTCGCCGCCACGCCCACGAGGCCGCGGTTGAGCATCGGCTTGCCCATCTTCTGGGCGAGGAGCGCCGGGAGCGCCAGCGCTCCACCGAGCCCGAGCGCGACCTGGGCCGCGTCGATGTACAGCTCGGGCTTGAGGAGGGCCTTGAGGTTCCCCTGGATCCCGCCTGACCCGCCCGGATTTCCGCGGATCACGAGACGACCTGAGTGGCGGCCGGTGCGGCGCCAGCGCAGGCGCTTGCCCTTGGCGTAGACGATGCGGCCCTTCCCGCCTCGGGTCTTCCGGACCTTGGCGCGAGCCGGGCGCTTCCGGCCGCGACGACGCGCGGCCTTGCGCACTCCCCCGCCGCTCTTCCCGCGGCTGCGGGCGGCCTTCTTGGCGGCGGCCTTCCGCTTAGCCTTGTTGCGCGCCTTGGTACGCGCGCCCTTGCGGGCGGCGGCCGAGCGCTTGGAGCTCTTCCTCTTGCCGGACTTCTTCCGCTTCTTCTTGGCCACGGGCCCTCCTTGAGCGCCGCGGCGCGAACGCGCGGCCTTCTTCTTGCGCTTCGGCGCGACCTTACGCGCCGACTTCTTCTTGGACTTCTTGGTCGCCTTGCTCTTCTTGCGCTTCTTCTTCTTCGAAGCGCGATTCCAGGCCGAGAGCAGGTTCTTGGCGCGCGACTCGCGGTCGCGCTGCTGCTGAGCAGCGCGGGCCTTGGCGGCCGACTTGCCGGAGCGCTTCTTGGCCTTCTTGGGCTTCTTGGTTCCGCCCCAGCCTGCGGGGAGCGGATTCGAGCGGCGACGACGGCGCCGACTCCGGCGCGGGGGGTTCGCGAGCGCCCACCACTCGATCATGTTGCGTCTCCGAGCTCGCGATCACAGGCGGTCTAGGAGACGGCCGGATCTAGCTGAGCCTCGGAGCGCGTGGGGCCGGATGACTGGCCTGCGGGCGCAAGGGCTATCGACGAAGGATTAGGCTAGCCTTTCAGGTGGCGAGTTGGCAAGGGGGATCGTGGTCAGCGATCCCATTCGCTCTGCCAGGCCTGTTCGCCTCCTACGCTGATCCCGATGTCGAACGGGACTGGCTCCATGAACGCCAGGTCGATCACCAGGACCGGTTGCCAAGGAAGATCGATGTCGCCGCGCAGCTGGATCAGGCACTGCTCTGCGGCTTCCTTGAGCGTCTTGCCGCTGGTCAGCCACGCATCAGCCGAGCTGTGGACTACGCCGCACACGACCACCAGGTAGCGGAACCATACGCCGCCCAGCTCTCCTGGCCCAACCACCTCGGCCTGAATGAACTCAGACAGGTCTAGATCTCGGATCCACTCCGGCACGAACGGCAGATTGAACTCCGAGTTCAGGAGCTCGGCCACCTGGGCGTTGTAGTACGGCGCCCGACCCTGCCGGAGAAGTTCCTGGTAATGCACCTCGAACTGGGCGCGGTCCCCTCCTCGAGCGTAGCGCTCAGCTCGGCGCGCACGGTCATCCGAGCTGGCGTTTCGATGTCTCACGGAGACAGGATCCCGCCGACCTCGGCGCGGTAGCGGGCCGGCACCTCTTCCATGAACATCAGGTCGATGACGTAACTCACCATGTCAGGGTACTCGGAGTGAAGAGCGTCAATCAAGAAGTGCGCTGCTTCAGCGAGGGTGTTCGCGCCGTTGAACCAGTGTTCGGCGTCGTAGTCGACTGCGCTGGTGATTACCAGGAATCTCTCAGATGGGATATCTCCACTGTTTTCTTGCCAGTTTGCTGAGCGCCAGTCTTGGCCGTTCCAGCCTTCCTCGATGACCTGCCGTGCGCGCTCTGTGAAGTCCGGAGGCCTGCCTTGCCTCAGTAGCTCGAGGTACTCGCGCTCCGCGTCCTCGCGCGAACCGGTCTGACGGCGGCCGCGTGAAGCGCGCCGTCTTCGAGCGTCGGAGCTTTCGGCGTTGCGGCGGTTCATCAGTCGTGCCCCGGATCGCGGAAGAAGTCGTCGATCCGCGCTCGGGGATTCCGAGGCAGCTGGCTGACGACGTTGGTGGTCGGGTCGAGAACCAAGAGTGGCTCCTTGCCGGGTGGGTGCTCGTGCTCCCACACGTGGTCCTCCTTGGTCGTGCCGTCCCATGGGACCTGGTAGGTGGTCTTGGGCGTCGCGCCCAGGCCTACGACTAGCTTCCGGGTCGTGCCCGGCTTTCCGTCGTCCTGGCGGATCACAATCCCGGCGTCGGCCTCCTCGCCGTGCCAGAGGCCGTAGCGGTCCTGGCCCTGGCGGAGCTCGCTACCTGGGAACATGCGCTCGAACTCGGAGATGTCGACCTCGCCGACCACCTTGGGCATGGGGCCCAGGTTGCGCTTCGAGGGCTTCGTGGGGGCGTTTCGGCGCTTGCTCCTGGATTCCGCACGACCGCCGCCCACGACCACCCCGCGTGGACCGAAGAACGCCACGGCCGCGCTTTCGAAGCACTCGCCGCTGTCGCGGTAGAAGAAGCACGGCGGATGGGTGAGGCAGTTGTAGGTGATCGCGCGAGACCCCGGCGGAGGTGACTCGCTCAGCAGGTGATCACCCACGTCGATCAGATGGCCCTCGAGGTGGGCGTGGACGTTACGGGTCATCTCGTCCCGACAGCGACGGTGTCCGGCCTTGCTGACCTTGCTCCTCACGTTCGCGAGCCCCAGCGCGCGCGTGTAGCCGACAACCTTCCCCTGGAGGCTGATCACGTAGCAGCCGTTGTGGAGGTTCAAGTGGACGCGCACCTTCTTGCCCAGGAGTTTCTGCGCGACCGACGGCTGGATGGGCCGTGCGTGCGGATCGCAGGTCTTGAGCGGGTTCCGCTTCCCCTGCAGCCACACGCGCTGCTTCCTGGGCACCACCGGCGCCGATCCCTCGTAGCGCTGGGTGCCGGTCGCGCAGCACCAACAACCGCACGCCCCGGGGGCCATGTCCGAGTGACAGGCCGCGTGGTTGCCGGTCCTGCAGGGGTCGCAAGCTCGAGCGCTGGATGGGTTCGTCTTCCAGGCGGGACGCTGGTAGGCCTGGATCGAGTATTCAGGGATGCCGCTGGCGACCGCCTTCTTGGCGCAGGACCGGCAGCTCGCCAAGTGCTGCATCAGGCTCTCCATCTGGGCCTGCGAGAGCTGTGGCTCTGCGCCAGGAACTCCGCTCCACTTGGCGTGCAGGGCGCCAATCGACTCTCGAAGTGTCGGCCACATGGAGGCCGGATGGTGCTTGCGGGGCGGGTTCGGAATCCCCAGCAGGCCGGCCGCGCCGACCACGGCCAGGAGCTGGGGGTTCTTCTTGGGATGTCGTCTGGCCATGTTCACGCTCCTGCGTCGCCTGGTCGCCACTTGGGAAGGAGCGGCTCGGTGAGCGCGTCGAGGATCGTCTGGTAGGTCAACGACTCGCCGCGAGCTGCGGTATTGGCGACGGCCGTGGCCCACTCTCTGAGCGAGATCTCGCACAAGACCGTGCCCGTCTCGAACAGCGCCTTGAGCACGAACCTGATCTTCGGACCCTCGGGGGTCTCGATGCGCTCCACGTGGAGGCCGTTTTTCAGGTGGTGCATGCCTGGGCATACTAGCTGTTTTGGTCTCTAGCCGTCGAGCCAGCTCGAGCTGCGCTTCTTTCCGCTGTAGTAGCGCATGTGCGGCTTGAGCTCGGCCTGCATCCCGTGAGCTACGATCGCGCGCCGGAGCGTGCTGGCCGAGATACCCATGCGCTTGGCGCACCTGGTGATGCTCCAGGAGGCGTCTCGCATGGCTGCGCGGATCTCGTCCTTGGAGATCCGAGAGGCCACGTGTGACTTCTTCCGCAGCATGGGACCGAATCCGTACTCGATGGCCAGCTTCTTGATCGGATCGTCGCTCTTGTAGCCAAGTAGAGCCGTGGCTGGTTGGACCTTCCAGTCGCACGCCACGAGAGCCGCGTGAAGGATCTCGGGGGTGATGCGCTGAAGGCGCGTCGATGACCACTTGGGCTGGATCACCACCTCGTCGAGGAGCTCCTCGGCGCGCTCCAGTAGATCAGAGTCGGCGGTCTTGTTTCGTCCAAGCCGGCCGTTGCAGATCATCTTGGCGTAGGCGTTGGTGGTCAGCCCCAGGAGCTCGGCCATGCGCGCTTGGGTCAGGCCCAGGTAGTCGCGGATCTCCTCGAGTCTGATGGCCGCCTGGAAGGCTGGGATCGGGTGGCCGGACATGCCAGCCAGGCCAGCCTTGCGTCTGGAGATTCCCTTGGGCTTGTAGGACCGGTCGGCGACCCTCTCGAACCTGGTCTCGATATCTTCGTGTTGAGCTGGCTGACCCAGCGCCTCGACCAAGAACGCGAACACGGGGGGCTGGAGGCTCTCGTGCGGCTTGGCCTCGAGACCCAGATCGCGCACGCGGCGCTTCCAGCGCTCCCAGGCCTTCTTTTTGGAGGCGGCGTTCTGGGAGCCGGACTCGATCAGGGCCAGCCACTGCTGGGGGTAGATGTGAACCACCCACAGGCCGCGCCTTGCGAGCAGGACCTGTTCGGGCCAACGCGAAGATACGTGCCGCTCGAGCTCGAGCAGCTCCGGACGAACGTCTCTCTGTTTGGTCATCGGCTGCGGTACTGTTCGAGCTCGTCAGGAACGCCTGCCAGTTCTTGTGCGATCGCGATCGCGGCAGCCTTGCTTGCCACGTCCTTGATCTGCTTGGCGATTGGTCGCACGACCGTGATCGGCGGGCGCGCAGACTTGATCCCAAGTAGATGCATCTGTTCAGCTGCCAGGCCGTCCAGGACCCACTCGAGGATGTTTGCGGCTTCGTGGCACTGACGGTGTTCTTGGTGTGGGATCACCTGCCAGAAGTATGCCTCATGCCAACCGCGAGCCATCCGGGCCATGTCGTTGGCATACGTGCTCGAAGTAGTCCAGTTGTGCTCTGGTGGATAAGACGCGCGCCGCAGCGCCTCGGATCCTTCCGGATTGTCCTTGTATGGCACGCGCACGATCTCAACAGGATCGAAGCCATAGAGACTCTTCATCGTGTCTCGCGTGAGCCCGAGCACAGCCCAAGCAACCGCGCGCATTACCCGCGCGCCGACCTCCTCGGCGATCTTGGGCCCGATCTTCTTGAAGGCGTCGAGCGGAATCTTGTCGCGCCACGCGAACGCGTGACGGCGACCCCAGTCCTCGTAGGCCTTGACGGCGTCTGGGTCGTCCTTTTTGTGGGTGTAGTAGGGATACGGTGGTTGTGGGTCGTCTATACGCTTACTTGCTGGCGGCCGTTCTCGTTGTCGTCCCGTGCGTCCCATCACCATGAAGTCCATGTCAGTAGGCAGAGACTTCAAGAGCCCTAGCGCCGGCTTCCAGCCGGCCCAGGCCAGCAAGCGCAACTGCGCGACCCTGAATCCGTTCTGCTGGGCCACGCTGTGCCAGTCGCGTTCGGTTGTCGGCGACAGATACATGCCGTGCCGCACCGCTTCGACGATCGCCTGGAGGGCGGCCTCCACGTCTCCTGAAGCTCCAGCGCGAAGCAGCTCTCGGTAGCGCTGATCACTCGAGCGCGGGTTCCTGTGACTCAGCTTTCTCACCGACCACCGCTCAACTTCTTCTGTCTCGATTCGACGTCGAACCGAACCATCGCCTCACACAGCTGGTCGCGCAGGCCGTTGACTCGCTCGACGCGCTCACGAAGCTCGAAGCGCTCGTCGGCCCAGTGCCAGTCGAACAGGCGCCACACCGCGCGGTCGATGAATGTCACTTCGCGAAAGCTGTCGAGACTGCCTGTCTGTGGTCCGTAAACCGCCGAGAAGATGATCATGTCCACGATGTCAATCGCGTTCGCTAGCGCGTCTCCAACTTCCCAGACTTGGGTCATCTCCTGCCAAGCTCCGATCTGGTCAGCCAGAGGGATGATTTTGCTCCGCGTGAGCTGCCTCTCGGCGTACATCGCCGAGGCCTGCAGGCCGGCCACGAGCATGTCGTAGACGTCCTGCGATGAGAGGCTGGAGCCCAACTCCTGCTGGTAGCCCAACGTCAGGTCGTTCTTGACCCACTCCGACGTGATCCACGGCAGGGCTACCTGCGCGGCCGCCCACCACACCTGGACCTTCTGGTTGGCGTTCCTCCACCAGGGGTGATCGAGGATCCAGCGCGGGCTCTGACGCAGGTTGCTGCCCTTGTGCGCCTCCTTGGGGAACAGAGCCACGGCCGGCGCCCAGTCGATCTTGGCGCACTTCCTCAGGATCGTGGCTGACACGAGGCCCTGCCGAAGGAGCTCCTGGAGCGAGCGGACGCGCGCCTCGACGCTGTGCGGATCGAGCGCGAGATCGCGCTGGGCACGACGCGCTCGGTCGTCAGCGTTCCGCCGGGTGCGGATCACGAGTTCCTCCGCGGGTTCCGCTTTAGCCAGCCTTTGTGCGTGCCGATTCCCATGCCTGTGAGCGGCTTCTCGAGCACGGCTTGGATGTCGGGGTCGAGCTGCTCGAGGTAGAGCGCGCTGGCCAGACCGACGTATGTCGCGCGCGGGCCGAAGCGCTGCCGGAGCGCATAGCTGACCCGGTGGCCCCAGCGAGCGCGTTCCTCCTTGGAGAGCTTCTTGAGCTCGAGGTTGTAGGGCGCGATCACCTGGTCCGGCGTGACCATCCCGTGTAGGGCGGAGAGCACTACCCAGTCCTGACAGCGACGCTCCGCGAAGCCGCGCGCCTGCTGGAACAGCTGGCTGGCCATGTAGAGGTCTCGCGCCGGAGCTGGGTGCGGCAACTTCGAGTCAGAACACTGGACCAGGCACACCCGGATCGGCGGCATCTGTTCCCAGGCGGCGTGCTGCTGGGCGGACCTGATGCGGTGCTCCTGTTCCTCGCGAGCATGAGCTGCGCGACGCTCGGGCGTGTCCCACCAGGCGGTGTCTCTCGAGAGGCGCTCCTTGCGCGCCTTCTTCATGCGCCCGGTAAGCCACTCGGTCGGATCCCAGTCGGCGTCACCGGCGTCGGGGTTACTGCGAAGGCCGACCCGGATCCCGTACTGCGCGAACAGCTCGTAGATGCGATCGACGCACGGCTTGTCGGCCAGGATCTCGGTTACGTTCTCGTTCAGCCAGCTGCAGGCCGTAGCGACCTGCGGGGCGAACATCTCCGCGAACGGGCGCGAAACGCAGCTTACGAGCGCCATTCCGGACGCAGGAGCCATGATCGTGAATTTACCCAGCCTTAAACGGCGCTCGCGGTTCTGGATCTTCAGGCGCTCAGACTCGAAATCGCCCTCCAGCGAGCGCGTGAGCACGAGGCCTGGCCCGAGCGTCTTCAGGACCTTGATCTCGTCGCCCCACACGATCTCGCCCTCGAAGACTGGTCCACCAGGACGATGACCAATGTATGGCCGCACGGTCTTGGGAGCCTTCCAGTCCTGCGTGCGACGCGAAAGCGCCTGGAGCTGAGAGAGCGCTTCGGCATCACCCAGTCGGGCTCGGCGTTCGAGCTCGCGCATGCGCTCGTCGGGGTTCGGCTTCACGTCTGGATCTCCGTGACGAGATAGGTGGCGACGGTAGCGCTGGCCGAGCCTTCCGCGCTGCAAGAGCTCTGGCGGCGGAGGGCTTCCGCCGCACCACGGGCAGTGCAGGCGCTCCATCGGCATCGGATCTCCAGCCCGTTTCGACTCGCGGGAAAAACGGAGACGGTCTCCGTCTCTTTGGGCGCGCCGCATGCGCTCGTCTGACGGGTTCGTGATCCAGCCCTCATGCTGGCGCTGCGGCTCGGCCTGACCGCGTCCCTGGCCGCGGTAGGGTTGACCAGAGCGCTGGTGTCCGCGCAGGTCCGTACGCGCGACCGGCCGTACCTCGCGACGCAGCAGCATGTCCGCGAGCCCTGTGCTGTGGCCGTCGTCGAGCAACTCCTGCCGGCGGCGCTCGAGTTCCTCCGGGGAGTAGGGCGGGTTCTGGCGCTGCTCGAGCGGGTAGATCGGCAGACCGTGTCTCTGCACGACCATCTCGAAGATCTCCTGAACTTCCTGATCAGAGAGCGCAGTGCTGGGCGTGATCTCGTCGTCTCCCTCGGGACGCTTGCGCGTAGGAGGAGACTTCCACTGGGAAGGTCTGAGCGATGAAGCGAATGGCGGCGGGATCCACATCAGCTCCCACGAGTTCAGGTAGATCCGAGACGGCTGGATGGAGAGCGACCAACCGTCGCTGAACTCCATGCGCGCGAAGTTGGGACCGTAGTCGCGCAGGCCCCCCAGCGACTTCAAGAACAGCCGGAAGTTGGGCACGACTCCCCGACGGCGCGCCTCGAGCTCGGAGCGGTGACGGTCTCGGTCGCGTTCTGCGCGCCTCATGCGCTCGTCGGTGCTCATGCGCGAGCTAGCTCCTCGTTCGGATTGCTCCACAGGTCGCAGCAGCCCTTGTCCGGGTCGACGCCTGCGTCGAGCTTTTTGCAGTGGTGCATGGGCCGGTCGTCAAGAGTCAGGAGGCCTGGCACGGCCGGCCCGGCGTACTGGCAGGTCCCGCAGCGGAACGGCACCGCCGAGACCACGTAGCCGGCGATCTTGAGCCGCGAGAGCGGGCTGTTAGGCGCGATCGGTCGTCTCATCGGAGCTCCCCGCGGTGGGTCCATTCGGTGTCAGCCGGCCACCAGCGCGTGCCGTTCTTCTCGACGCGGCCGTGCTCGGTGACGACCCAGTCCGGGTCGCGGAACGAGACCAGCACGCCCGAGAAAATCCGCCGCGAGACCCAGCGCCGGAACAAGGCCTCGCTCGCGTAGCGGGTCACGTAGATTCCCTGGCTGCGGCAGTCGCGGTCCAGGTAGACGAACAGGAGATTGTCCTGAGATGGGTCTCCGCGCACGAACTCCATGGCCGTGACGCTGCGGTTGTTCTTCATCAGGTAACCGAGGTTCTGTACCAGGCGGCCGCTGTTGTCTTCGTTGGCGACGGCCGCGTGACCAGACTGGGCCTGCTGAGCGGCCCACATGACGACGTGAGCGGTCTCCTTGGGCCACGGACCGAGCCATGGCGTGCTGTGATGCCACGGCCCCATGCCCAACTGCATGAGGTTCTCGTAGCTCACCGGAGCACGAACCGTGGGCACGGTAGCGCTGCGCTTCTGAGCGGCGTGGAGTTGTGCCTGCGCCTCCTGGTCACCGAGCTGGGCGCGGCGCTCGAGAGCGCGCATACGCTGGTCTCCGCTGGGAGGGTTCGTATACGGACGCCCGTCTGGCTTCTCGAGCGGTCGCTGCAGCATGAGGCCGACCTCCACTTCGGTCCAGCCGCCTCGGGACATGTCCAGGAAGCGTGCGTTCTGTTGGAGTTCGGCGGCCTCTAGGACCTGCTTGCGAGAGCCGTAGGTCCCTGTGAACCCCAGGAGGTCCTTACTGTTCACGGCCCACTTGTGCCAGAGGGCGAGTGCATCGTCCTCGTCGAAGTCGCCCAGGATCAGGCGATTCAACAGCCAGCGCTCGATCTGCCTGGAGACCAGTACGGCCTGGTAGTCGTTGTCCAGGGTGGTGAGCGGGTCGAAGCAGCTGTGCCACGTCCAGTGCCCGTCGTCGCCCTCGCCTGGCTGATAGAGAACCCCGCGAGCTCCCCCACGCCACACGAACTTGGGGCTGGGCACGCGACCCCGCCACTCCATGCCGTGAGCCCGGAGGATCTGAGCCTCTGCGGCTTGGCGCTCCTCGAGCGAGAGTGAGCCGGACACCGAACGCTCTGCGCGCCGTGCTCGTTCGTCGGGTCCGTTCCGCCTCACTGGGTTCTCCTGCGCCGAATCGTCCTGCACCAGACGGCGCTGCATGGCTTCGCGGACGGCCATCTGGATCTCTCGGTCCGCCCACCATGGCACCACGTCCGGGCGATGGTTCCTGCGGACCCAGACGGTCCAGCCCGCATCCGGACCTGTGTCTCGCGAGCTTTCGCCGATCGTCCAGCCGTCGGGCTGAGCTACCTCTCCGTGCCTCTGCCAGAAGAGGATCTGGATCAGCGCATACTCCTCGAAGTAGTCAACGGCAATGCCTGGACCGGGCCCGCCGTCGCGGAACATCAGGCCAAAGAACCTCGCCTCGAGGCCTCCAGCGAAGCTGCCTGATCTGATCGGCGTCAACACATGCCCAGCGCGCACGGCCTCACGCCAGGCGCGTTCGCGATCTCCGTCTCGCTCCGCGCGCCGACCGCGTGCGTCTGCGTTCCTTAGCTTCACCGACGGCCGCGCTTCCTGCGGCTCGGGCGGCGCGGGTTCCCTCGTTCTGGGAACGTGCCCAGCTTGATCACTCCCGGCTCGTACATCGTGACCATCGTGGCCCAGCGCCTGTTGCCGATCGCGAAGTGAGCCATGTCTCCGGTTCGTGGGTGAGGCACGCTCCCGTCGTGCGGGTGAGAAGCTCCGAACGCCACGGCGGCCTCGAGGTGGGAGCGGAGCACGCCCTCGATCTCCTCGTAGTTCTGCATGAGCGGGTCCTCGTCGTCGAGCTCCGCCAGCTGACCCTCTCCGATCGCGTAGCGCCAGTAGGGGATCCCGTCCGCGTCGGTGAGCTCGACGTGAGCCCGAACGTTCTCCGGGATCCCGTCCGAGCCGCTGACCCACGGGTTCTGCTTCTTGGGCTTCTTGGCTCGGGGCGGCTTGGCCAGCTCCTTTCGCAAAGCGGCCTTGTAGACATCCCACAGGTCCTCTCGGAGACGCGGACCGCCGGGACTGAAGTAGTCTGTGCGCGGGTCCGAGCGGTCCTCGCGCGCGTTGGGGTAGAGCGAGAAGTTCTGCATTCCGCGCCAATTCGCGCGTCGCTCTTCCTTGGGCTCTTCCCACGACTCGAGTCCGAAGGCGTCCCAGATCGTGCGCGACTCGTCGAAGTTCAGGTGGTCGTGGGTCGGTTCTCCGAGCCAACCAGGAACCTTGCGCGCCGACTTGATCTCTACCGAGCTCGCCCAGGCGTAATTGGGCGTGGTCACGCTCGCCTTGACTCCGATCTGCTTGAGCACGGCCTTGATGGCGGCCGCGTGGATCTTCCGGTCCAGGTAGTCCGAGCGCGAGGCCAGCCCCGCGCCGCCGATCTCACCCAGGACTTCGCCAGCCAGGTCTATCAGATACTTGCGCTGGGGCTGCCGAACGCCGCTGCGGAGCTGCGCAGCCTGGAGGCGCGCCAAGGCCTCCTGATCACCGAGCTGAACGCGGCGCTCGAGCGCGCGCAGGTCCTCGTCGGGGTTCTCCTTCTCCCTCCGTGTGCGCTTCTTCCGGCCTCCTGGATCGACCAGGTAGCCGTGCTCGCGAATCGCGACGCTTCGGCGCGACTTCGAAGCGAGACCCTGACAGCTGCGGCACTCGATGCACTTCGCCTTCTTGCCCTTCTTCTCCTCGTGCTCGTCGCTGGCCGGGCAGGTGATCTCGATCCCAGGAACCAGCTGCTCGCCGGCCTTGAGCATCCGGAACGAGCGCCAGCCCATGGCGGTGGCCTCGCGCAGATCCTCCTCGCTGTTGGTGGAGGCCATGGCCCACTGCCGCAGCGGCTGCGCGCTGGGCAGCCGCCACTGATGGGTGTAGGCGAGCACGTAGTTGGCGGACTCGGCCATCGTCGCCCACACCTCGGTGGGTACGGCGGCCGGGTCTCCGTAGGTCCCGAAGCGCACGTTACGTCCCCAGGTGTAGTAGGCGAGCTCCTGGAGGCTCACGCGCGGGTAGCCGCCGTTCCAGTACTTCCACCACACGTTCGTGGGCGACTGCGCCACGACCACGTAGCAGAACCGCCCCTCAGGCGCTTGCCAGGCCTGACCGACGCCCTCTCCGTGCTCCCAGCCCGAGCCGCGCTTCCGGTAGGCGCGCGGACGCGGTCGCTCGAGAGGCGCGATTCCGACCCCGCGAGCCGGGCACTCCCCGCAGATCGCGTCGTCTGCGCCGGTGTCGATCGCCTCCTGTGGAGGCATATCAGCGCAGAGGATGAACGTTTGGATCATGGGTCCGGTCTTCCGGTTCTCGCTCCCGTCCTGGAAGCCGATCGCGATAGCCACGATCGGCTTGCCGGTGATCAGGCTGGGCCCCTCGTAGATCACGCAGCCATTCCAGGGAGGGCGCCGGAACTTCGTCTTGGGCGCGAGAGGCACCTGTTCGAGAGGCACGAGCCCCCCGGGAGCGACCGGCAGCTGGCGGGGCGGGTTCGGCATGTAGCCACCCTTGATGATCGGCACCTGGCACACCGCCCAGTGGTCTAAGTGCGAACGACCCGTGAGCTGCGAGACCTGCACGCGAGACTTCACTTACCACCATCCGTTCTCGCGGCGCAGCGCGCCGGCTTGAGCTGCTGTGTAGGGCGGCGCGGACTCGAGGACCGCGTTCCAGAAGAAACGCTCGACCAGGTAGGCTTCTGGAGCGACTCCGGTGCCAATCTTGTCGTTCTTGAGGTGTTCGAGCATAAGACCGTAGGACGTTAGTGCCGGCTGAAACGTTCTGCCGAACCGAGATGAGTAGATCTCGTCGTAGTAAATCACCGGACTAGGCCTCAGGAGCTCAGCTTGTTCAGCGAGTCGTGCGTGCTCAGCTGGACCTCCGTCCGGATATAGACTCTGCAGAGTTTCAGCGGTCGCTACGTCCGAATACAGAACCCTAAGCGTCTGAATACTGTCCACCGAGAACAGGTAGTGGTAGAGCCGCACCCACAGGAGCGCCGAGAGGTGCAAGACGCTTCCCTCGCAAGCGCGATCGAACACGAACTGCTGCGCGTCGTCGTCGTACTTGAAGTCTGTATCGTCGTCGTCTCGCTCGATCTCGAGGCCGTGTTCGCCGGACTCGAACAGGCTCCAACCTTCTGGCTTCTTCCAGGTCCCAGCACGACTGCGGATCTGGTACAGAGTCAAAGGCCAAGATGGGTTGCGCCCACGCTTGGGCCTGTGTCCGCGCTCAGGCCAGCGCGCCCTGCCGTCTCCGACGTTGTTGAAGCTCTCTTCGTGAGCCCACTCCAGCCACTCGTGCTCAACCGGCAGCGCCGCACGACACACCGGATCGCCGAAGTTGGCCGCCCAACGCGCCCATACCCCGAACGGCTTGTCGTAGCCGGCGCGGAGCTCGATGTAGCGCTGGATGTCCCCGCGTCGGACGGCCTCCTGGGCCTCCTGCACGCGATCCGAGTCACGACTGGCGCGGCGAGCCCTATGATCCGATGAAGCATTCCGCATGACGAGCTCGCATTCTACTGAAGAACATGCGGGGTTGCGAGCCGCCTACTCGTCGCTCGAGTCGTTCTCGTGGTAGCGCTTGCGCCGCTTGCGGCTGGGGTTCTTGCGGACCGCGGCCTTCTTGTGGCGGTTACGAGCCGGAGGGTTCTTCTTCTTGCTACCGAAGACCTTCCGGCTGATCTTCTTGCCTAGGTCGGTGTAGACCAGGCCGTAGACCCCGAGTCCGATGCTGGTCGTGACCAGGATTCTGGTTGGAGAGCCCAGGAAGAACTGTGTGACCTTGGAGAGGCTTCCCAGGAGGCCACCGACCTCGGCCGCAGTCTCCTTGCCGGACTGGACCAGCGACCCAGCGGCTGCGCCGATCTGGCTGTCCACGCGCGCCTTGCCGGTGGTCGGGTTGACGGAGCGAGGGTCGAAGATCGCCTTGCCGTCCTCACGGACCGCGCCCGAGCGGGCGATCACGCGCGCTTGTGCCTCGGTGAGCTTCTTGAGCAGGTCGGCGCGGCTGGAGTAGCGCGGCCCGACGACGCCCCACGAGCTGTCGGTCCAGTTCAGGCTCGAGAGCCTCGAGCGCTGCGCCTCGAGGATCAGGCGCGCCGCCGAGACGTTGTTCGTCTGCTGAGACAGCAGGTCGGACTCGCGGATCGCGCCCTCGACCGCCAGGGTGGCTTGAGCCTTCTGATCAGCCGAGACGCCCACCGCGCCCATGTAGCCCAGGCCTGAGACGGCCTGTCCGGCGACCTCCTGGCCGACGTAGTTGGCGTGGGTGGGCATCTGCATCTGGTGGTAGGTGCCCTGCCTGGGGTCGATCATGGACGGCTGCCAGCCGTCCGCGTTCCCGCCCTGGCGACCGGCGTAGTACGCGAGCAGGTCCTGCTCGGGGCTGGGCACGCCCCCCGCGGCTGCGTTCATGTACATGAAGTCGCCGATGCCGTTCACGTTGCCGTCCATCGTCGCGACTCCCTGCGGGCCCTCGAGCCCGAGCTCCTGGCGATTCTTGAGCCGGATCCTCCGCAGCCACTCGGCGTCAGAGAGCTCCTGTTCGGCCTGCACGCTAGCGTCCCCTCGGGGGCGAGAGCAGCTCAGCCAGGAGAACCAGCGCTCCGGCTGCGGCTGCTCCGGCCACCAGGTAGGTCATGACGTTCTTCTGTGAGGCCTGCTGGATCTGGAAGGTGGCGGCTTGCGCGACCTGCTCGGTCTCGCCGTAGTTCTTGACCGCGAGATCGCGCTTCTCCTCGCGCGCCTTCGACTTCTTCTTGTTGAAGAGCTTGTCGAACATCTCCTGGATCGCGGAAGCTCCCAGACCGCTGGATCCGCGACTTGGCATCGCGATCACGAACATGCCGCGGTTGGTCGCTGGAGCGTTGAGCCTCACTGCCGCCTCCCGGTCAGGAGCCACAGCGCGGCGGCTCCCGCGAGACCGAGCATGATCGGGACGTAGTTCAGCTGCGCGGCCTGGATCACCTTCCCGACCGAGCTGCCCACGTTGGCCGAGTCGCTGATGTTGCCGCCGCCTGCGTAGACGTTGACGGTCGTGGCCTGGTTCGTCTGCTGCGAGGACTGCTGAGCGGCGCTCTGACCGAGGCCAGAGAACCGCCCCATCTGGCGCAAGCCAGACATGTGCTGCAGCTTCTGCATGGCCTCGACCGAGAGCGGCATGGCTACTTGCCTCGGCTCCTCAGGTAGATCATGAGCGCCACGCCCACCGCTACACCCAGCGCGATCGGGACCCAGTTGATCTGGCCTCCCCCGCCTCCCCCGCCGTAGTAGGTGGTGGGACCAACACGGCTGCCCACGTTGGCTGAGCCGGTCACCGACCCGCCGGTCGCCGAGGCGTTCACGGACGTGGACTGGCTGGTCTGCTGCGATTGCGACTGCATGAACTGCGGTTGCCGCTGATCCTGTCCCAGGTAGCCGAAGCCCGAGGGGGCGGCGCCAGCCAGGTAGCCCGCCGAGATGTAGCCCATGCCGCTCACTTGCGCCCCCGCTTCTTGGTCGTTGAGCGGCTCCGCCGCCGGTAGAAGAAGTACCCCACGCCTCCGATCACCAGGAGTCCGGCGCCCACGAGCGCCAGCTGCTGGTTTCGGAGCGCCTTCTGTTGAGCTCTGACCTGCAGCTCCTGCGCGATCGATGTCCTGGCGGCCGCGTCGACCACACGCTGTTCGCCCTTCGAGGCCTCCTCAAGAAACGGGCTCGCCAGCGAGGTCCCGACCTGCCCGACCGCCCCCAGCACGCCCAGGATCGCGGGCAGGATCCCCAGGCCGACTCCCTGGAGGGCCGGCTGGACCTGCTTCGACTGGAGCATGCGGTAGGTCAGGTCGGCGAGCATGGAGCTACTTCTTGCGCTTCTTGGAGCTCCGGCTCCTTCTCCACAGGATCCCCAGGCCCACGAGTCCGACGACACCGCCGATCAGCCAAGGCAGCGGCGACCGCTTTGGCCGCATGATCTCGGCAGCCTCGTCGGCGAACGCAGCCTGGCCAGCGCTGGCCACCTTCATGATCAGCTTCTCGCCGACTGAGGCTTGCTGCGCGGCCTGGGAGCCGATAGCGGCGGCCTGGGCAGGGCGGCCGATGGCGCTCGCGGCCGAGGCGGCCGAGAGCATCATCTTGACCTTCTCCTGCTCCATGCGCGCCAGGCCGATGGTCTCGGTGAGCGATGGCACTAGCGGCTCCTTCCCTTGTGTGCGGGCTTCTTCGTGGCCTGAAGAGCCAGCGTGACCCCGGCGGCCACTCCAACCCCGATCGCGAACTTCCCCCACGGGAAGCCTGGATCAGGCGGAGGAGCCACGAAGCTGGGCTGTGACGGCTGGTTCCGCGAGAAGCGAATGATGTCGGCCGCCGGGCCCGAGATCGTGGAGAGGAAGCTCCCGATCGAGTCGAGCGCCGAGCCGAACCCTCCGCCACCACCGCCCCCGTCTCCTGCGCCGGGTCCGAGCGGGCTCTGTGCGCCCGAGGGGACGTAGGACATCCGGGCCGCGTCCACGCGCTGACTGAGCTCGAGCCAGCTGTCGTAGTCCTTGAAGAAGTAGCTGTTCGTGTCCGGACCCCAGTCCGGCAGCCCGTCGAGCTGCCTCCGAAGCGAGTTGGCCATCGCGACCTTCTCGGGGCCTGGGTCCATGCCATCGAGCTGCTTGACCGCGCTCGTGTAGCTGGCCTTGGTAGAGTCCGGCACCGGCCTGTCGAAGTCCGAGTTCGATTTCGGCTTGGTTGGCGCGGCTCCCTTGGCTGCCGGGGAGAGCGCGCCCGTGCGCATAGCCGGAAGCGCGCCCATGCCGCTGATCTGGTTCACCGCTCGAGGCGGGTTGATCACCAGGTTCGCGGCCGCTGGCAACACGGCGTAGGCCTGCGGGTCAAGCAGGCCTACGCCGCTGGTCTCCAGAGGATTCATGGGCGCGGGCAAGATCGCCCCGTGGTTGGCGTGCCAGGCACCCATGCCGGTGTAGCCGGCGTTCCGGTGCCCGAGCGCCATGGCCCAGCGCGGATCTCGCTTGGCGAGCTGCTTGAGCGACTCGAGCCGCTCCAGCTGATCGAGCGTGAGAAGCATGGAGCGCGCTCGCTTCTACCGGCGCCGCCGGCTGCGGGAGCGGCTCGTCTTCTTGCCGCCCAGGACCTTCTTGCCCACGTAGATCGCGCCAGCGATCGCGACGCCGGCCAGGAGCAGGTTCCCGAGGTCCGGACCCGAGCTCGAGGACGACATGGCCGGCGCTCGCGGAGTCCCGCGGACCGCGTCGATCACATTCGCGGCCGGAGCCGCCAACGTGCTCAGGAAGTTGGCTACCGACTCGAGGCCGGTCGGCTGGATCCGACCCGCCGAGGCGGGAGAGAACGTCCCGGGAGCCATGGCGCCCATGCCGAACATCTCGCCTCCGGGCGACCAGCCGCCCTGAGGGGCCGGCATGGCCATGGTGGGGAGCTCCTGCGGGCCGATCGGCGACCACACCTGCGGGAACGCCGCCGTGGCCCCGGCCTGTGCCGCGGCCGAGTAGGCGTCCCAGCCCGGCGGGATCATGGGCTGCGGGATCGCGCCCTGGGGCATCCCGTAGCCGGGTACTGCGAGCGCGCCCGCCCCATAGAGTGGTGGCGGAGGAGGCATGAGCTTCGAGAGCTCGGCCTGGACGAGCGCGGCCTGCCGCTGCTGCTCCAGCTGGAGCTGGAACTGCGAGGCAGCCTGCGAGGTCTGGACCTCCTGCTGAAGGCGGGCCTGCTCGAGCGCGGCCGACTGCGCCTCGGCCTGGAGCTGCGCGTTGAGGCGCTGCTCTTCGGCGCGGATGCGGGACTGCTCGAGCTGCTCCTGCATCGCGATGCGGCGGTTCTCGCTGTCGATCGCGGCCTGCTGCCGGCGCTCCTCGAGCTCCTGCGCGCGCTGCGCCTGCTGTTCGGCGAACAGCTGCGCTCGGGTCGCGGCCTCCTCCTCACGGCGAAGCTTGTCCTCCTCGATCTTCTGGCGGATCGCGGCCAGCTGATCGACCTTGGCCTGCTCCTGCTGCTGACGCAGGTCGATCGTGGCCTGCTGCGCCGCAGCCTGCTTGGTGAGCTTGACCTTGGTCAGGACGGCCTCGCGCAGCCCGCGCAGCTGGCCCAGGTTCGTGGCCAGGCCGCGCTGGATCGAGGTCAGGGCCTTGGCGGCCGCGCCCAGGATCTGGTCCTTGTTCCAGGCCATGAGCGGCACGCCTGAGCGGTTGCCCTGCGCGCTCGCGCCGGCCGCGGTGAGCACGAACTCGCGCCCGAAGGCCCACCCGCCGTGCGCCTGCTCGGCAACGGCCGACTCGACCCAGCCCTGCTCGAGCTCGTAGATCGAGCGCGCCTCCGAGAGGCGGTCTTGCGCGTCCTGCGAGATCAGCATCGCGTCGTCGACCAGCGAGCGCACCGCCGGCTCGTCGAGGCCGCCGCTGGCCTGATCGACCTCGCGCGCTGCGCCTTGGATCTGGTTGATCAGGGACACGATCGCCTGGTAGGTAGTCTCGTAGGTCCGCTGGGAGGCGGACACGGCCTCCTGGCTGGGTCCGGCCGGACCCTTCCCCAGGCCCCCCATCCCGAAGCCGCGCATCGCGGCCGACTGCCAGGCCGGCGGACGGACGAGCCCGGCGGCGATCAGGTTATTGACCAGGATCCCGTTGGCCACGCGAGCCTCCAGGGGCCTCGAGGGGCGCCTAGCTGGCTGACGGGTTCCGCAGACGCTGGAATCTCTTGGCGGCTGCCCGGAGCAGGTTCCGGGCCGTCCGAGCCAAGCGCCACATCTCCAACCGATCCTGGTGAGGTTTCAGCTGGAGGTAGGAGCGCAGGGCCTCCGAGATCTGATCGAGGGTGCTCTCTGCCAGGTCGACTTGCTCGAGCAGCCTGGTCAGGTACTCGGGAGCCGGCTTTTGTCCGCGCCGACCCACCTTGACCCCACCGTTGCTGACCGTGTAGTCGACCAAGGCCTCGAGCGCCTCGACCGCGTAGCGGGCCGCAGCCACGCCTTGGCGCACCTCCAGGTTTCCCAGCTCCAGCTCGAGCTCGGCGAGAAGGAGCGCGCGACGGGCCGGGTCAGCTTCCGCAGAGCAAGCGTCGATGAGCTGAAAGCAGCGAGAGGTCTTGTAGGTCGGACGGAACTCGCGGCCATCTTCTCGTAGACGTGTGGACGGCGGAACGACTCTCCCTAGCTTCGCGACGGTGGACGGCGTGGTCTCCGGACCCAAGGTAACCCGCCTTGCCCGTGTTCAACAAGAGCACTGACGTTGCCAGCGCTCGGGTTGCGTCTCGGGCTCGGCCTCGGCTGCGTGGGGAGAAGCGTAGCCGAGAGGTGACAGGGGTTACAAGGGGGGAACGCTACTGAAGCGACTCGACGTTCTCGACCGTCGCCGAGTTGCTGACCTGAACCGCGGCGCACGCCCCGAACAGGACCAGGTCGCGCCAGGCCGCCTTCGAGAGCAAGACCTGCCCGACGCCCTCGTAGACGTCGTTTCGGACCGAGGTGCGGCGGGCCAGGACCGCGTCGCTCAACCGAAGAAGCGGCTGCATGCTCAAGGAGGCCTCGAGCACCTCGTAGGTCACGTGTCCGCTGCGCAGCACGATCACGTCACCCGAGCACGGCGCGTTCGCGATCTCTTCGAGCGTTCTCATGAAGCTACTTCGCGGTTCAGGAAGGCGAACCAGCCCTCGTGAACCGTGACTAGAGGATGCTTGAAGAACAGGTGGATCGGCGCCTCCGGACAGTCGAGTACGATGTGGACGGGCTTGTTGACGCCCAGGCGTGCGCCGATCTCCATGTAGGTCCCGCGGCTGTGCGTCTCGTTTCCGATCACGGCTACGAACAGGTCGGCGGCCTGACAGGCGAGGATGTCCTCGTAAACCATCGCGCTCTGCTCGGCCGGTGAGCTCCCTTCGAACCCCGAGGCTCCGAACTTGGGCACGTCGTTCATCCACATGCACAAGCAGCGCAACATGCGCTGCTCGAGCTCCTGCGCCTTCCGCTTGAGACCGGTGGCGCGCTCGCTCGAGCCTGCCAGGTAGAACGTGCGCCGCATCAGGCGCAGCCGGTCTGCGAGAAGCACACCTCGCACACGTAGCAGCTGCCGGCCCGGCGGGTCGCAATGTTCCCGCAGTTCAGGCACAGCTTGCCGTCCGAGAAGCGGGTAGCGCTGGGCTGTACTGGCTTGAGCAGCGGCAGGTCGAGCTTCGTGTCGCCCTCGCTGTCGATCTCGCTAGGCGGGAGCTGTACGAGGTCCTCGCGCCCGAGGTACTCCAGCGCGAGCATCCTGAAGATGTAGTCGACCGGGCTCGTGCAGAGCTTGATGTTCGGGTGGTCGGTCACGACTCCGTTGGGGGCGAAGTTGGTGTACGTGAACACGTCCACGTATTCCTCGAGGGGCACGCCGTGCTGGAGACCCAGCGAGACCGCAATAGCCAGGGTGTTGACCATGCTCCGCATGGTCGCGCCCTCCTTGGCCATGTCGATGAAGATCTCGCCCAGGCGCCCGTCGGGATACTCGCCCGTGCGCACATAGATCTTCTGCCCGGCGACCCGCGCCTCCTGCGTGAAGCCGGTGCGCTTCTTGGGGAGGCGCATCCGCTTGGTCTCGACAGGATGTGGCAGGGTCTGCGCGCTCTTTGTCTCCGGCAGAAGTGCCGACTTGCCTCCGGTCAGGACCTGGCAGCCCTTCGACGACTCGCGGTAGACCGCGATCGCCTTGAGACCGCGTCGCCAGGCTTCGAGGTAGAGCTTCTCGATCTCCTCGACGGTGGTCTCGTGGGGGCAGTTGACCGTCTTCGAGGCCGAGCCCGAGATGAACGGCGCGATCGCCTCGAGCATCCGGATGTGACCCATGGGGTCGATTGCGCGCGTGCCCTTGGGCGGCTTGACCGCGCAGTCGAACACGGGCACGTGCGCCTTGTCGAGCTGCTTGCAGGTCTCGAGCCCCTCGCCCATGCGGATGTGGTCCACGATCTGGTCCACGGCGCCGTTCATGTAGCCAAGGCTCTCGAGCGTGGTTCGGATCGAGCGGTTCTCGATGTAGAGCGTGCCGCCCCCAGCCAGGAGCTTCTCCTTGACCAGCTGGAATTCTGGCTCGAGGCCGGTGGTGTCGCAGTCCATGAGGAACGAGATCGTGCCGGTGGGCGCGATCAGGGTCGCCTGGGCGTTCCGGATTCCGGTGAGCTGCGCCTTGCCCACGACCCGACTCCAGGTGTCGACCGCGCGCCTACCGATCGGCGAGTAGTCGTGGTCCAGATCGCGGAAGGCCAGGTAGTGCGCCTCCAGAACCGAGAGCGCGCCCTTCCGGTTGGCCTTCCAGCGCTCGAACGGACCCATCGCGGCCGCCATGTCGCAGCTGGTCTCGTAGGCGGTCGCGGTCATGAGCGAGGTGATCTCGGCCGCGAGCTGCCGCGCGTCGTCCGAGTCGTATGGCAGCCCGCAGCGCATGATCAGCGCGCCCAGGTTCGCGTAGCCCAGGCCCAGTGGCCTGTACAGATGCGAGTTCTCGCAGATCTCGGCCGTGGGGTAGCTGGCGTAGTCGACCAGGATCTCCTGCGCGAGGAACATCACCCTGCAGGCGTGCGCGAAGCCCTCGTGGTCGAAGCTCAGGTCGTCCTTCTGGAACCTGACCAGGTTCAGGCTCGCGAGGTTGCAGGCCGAGTTGTCGATGAAGAGGTACTCCTGGCACTGCCCCGTCACGATGCCGTTGAACGTGCCAGAGTGGTTCAGCGGCTCCGTGAAGCAGTAGACCTTCTCGGCGGTGCCGATGCTCTCGACAGACTCGACGGTCCGCGACTGGGAGCGAGGCTGTCCTGGTTCCACCTGTGGCATCTCGAACTTGCCCAACTCCTCGCCCTTCGCGAGCTCTCCGGCAGGCCTGCGAGATCCGTCCGCGAGGATGAACTGATGCGTGGGCGTGCAGTCAAGGAAGGCGCCGTCGTTCAGGGTCACCCGCACGAGCGGCTGGTTGGTGCCGGTCACGCGCGGACTGACCGCCGACCACTGCAGTCCGTTCCAGACGTCCACCAGCTGACCCACGAGGCTGTCGATCCGCCTGTCCCCGTCCCGGGTCAGGATCAGCGTGTGACCAGGTACGCACGGATTGGCCGCGCGGATCTCGCTCGTGTCCTGGCACGTATGCCAGCGGTTGGTCGTGTCCGCGAAGTGGAGGCCCGGATCCGCGCACTCCCACGCGGCCTGGGCGATCGTGCGGAACAGGGCCTTGGCCGAGACGCGGTTCGCGATGTCGCCGGAGGTCCTCCAGCGCAGCGCGTGCTCGCCGTCGGTCTCGACGGCCTTCATGAAGGCGTCGGTCACGCGAACCGAGTTGTTGGCGTTCTGGCCCGAGATCGTGCGGTAGGCCTCGCCGTTGAAGTCGCTCTCGTAGCCGGCGGCGATCAGAGCCTTGGCCTTCTTCTCCTCGCGCGCCTTCCAGGTCACGAACTCCTCGATGTCCGGGTGGTCGACGTCGAGGATGCAGATCTTGGCCGCACGCCGGGTGGTGCCGCCGGACTTGATCGCGCCGGCCGACTTGTCGAACACCTCGAGGAACGAGAGCACGCCCGAGCTCGAGCCGCCGTTGCTGAGCTTTTCGTTCTTGGCGCGCAAGCTCGAGTAATTGGTCCCGGAGCCCGAGCCGTACTTGAAGATCCGCATCTCACGCTGAACGTGCTCGGCGATGTCCATCAGGTCGTCCTTGATGGACTGGATGAAGCAGGCCGACGACTGGGGGTTCGTGTAGGAGTCCTTGGTCGGTAAAACGCACTGGGTGTTGACGTCGTAGCGCCAGTTACCGGCGGGTTCTCCGGCGATCCCGTAGGCCTCCTTCAGGCCGACGTTGAACCACACCGGGCTGTTGAAGGCCGCGCGCTGGGTGATGAGCAGGTAGCGGAGCTCGTCCTCGAAGATTTTCGAGCGCATGAAGTCGTCTGCGCTGCCTGCGTTTGTTCCGAAGTATCCATTGCGCTCTCCGGCCAACCTGATCGCTTGGACCACACGCTCGACCAGCTGCTTCACGCTGGTCTCGGTGCCGGCATCAGGCACGCCGGCCTTGCGGAAGAACTTGGAGGCGGCAATTCCCACCGCGCTCTCGCTCCAGAAGGTGGGCGCCTCGACGTCCTTCTGTTCGAACGGACCGACTTTGACGTCGACCTTCTTCCACTCGAGGTCCGCGTACACGTCTCGCGCGGCCGCGGTGAACCAGCGCTTGATCTGAATGCGGCCCTGGGCGGCGGCAACAGCGCTCATGGCTAGTCCTCCGCCCGGTTGGAGTGCTGGTGGATGGCTGGCATGCACTGCTTCAGCCAGTCGACGCAGAACTCGAGCATCGCCTTGTGCGAGCTGAAGGCGTAGCTCTCAGGAGCCATCGCCGTAGGATCCACAATCCCTCGGTCGTGAAGCGCCCCGGCAATGAGGGTCACGATGTTCGCTGGCGGCTGGTCCTTCGACGGCTTGAGCGTGACCCGCAGTCGCTGCACGGTGACCACGTACGCCGAGGAGCCGTTCATGCGCCGCACCTGCAGTACTGCTTCGGCGCCGGGGTAGGTGCGCATTTCCACCTCGACCAGAGATGGAGAGCGGCTCACGGTGTCTGGCTCGGACATGTCGAACGCGCTGGAATTGAGCCAAGCGCGCACCTGATCGAGGTTCTCGAGCACCTCGACGGTGTTCTGCACCTTGGGTGGGAGCGAGAAGCCGGCCGGAGGCTGCCGCTGACCCTCGCTTCCGCCGTCCATCCAAGTCGGAGTGTCGGACAGCTCCTGCCGCTCGACCTTGACCTTGGCGCCCGTCCACGCGTTCCTGACGACGACCACTTGGATGACGTCTTGCACCGGTGTCCTCTCTGCTGTTGCTGCTGCTGCGAGTCTGCGTCACGTACCCGGCAACGCGAGCGCGGCAAAGCGCGCAGTGCGGTTACCGGACAGTGCGGTGCAAGTTACCAGCGGGTGCGCTGCAGCTCAAGACGAACCAGAAGAGGCTTGACGAGCGGGAGTTGAGTGGTTTTTACGCAGAACCAGTCCTAGACCCCCGCGACCATCCAGTCGGCCGTGCCGTAGCGGACCTCCTGCGGGGCCTCCCAGCCCCAGCGCGCGTCTTCGGGGCGCGGGTGGGTTACGTCGCTTGAGAACCAGAACGCGCCGTCCTTGTTGCGGTAGCCCAGGAGCGGGTAGACGTGACTGAACTCGTCCATGCGACGCGGGTCGGTGCGGATCGTGCGGTAGAGCGCGCCGTGTCCGGCGGCCATCGAGAGGGCGGCCAGGAGGACCGCGCTATCGTCGCAGTTCGAGACCGTCCAGTCGGCCTGCGGCAACCACACGTAGTGGTCGTCCGTGGAGATGTCGAAACACTCGCGCGGGTCGTTGTCGCGAATGATCTCGACCACCTTGAGCCGCTTGACATGCGTTTTGGTCTCATGCTCACGAAGTCTCGTTTGGAGTCGCCAGATCGGATGCGTACCCTCGCCTCCATGGTCAGGCACGTAGCTCTCTCCGCAGCTGATTCCCTGCTGTTTGAGGAGAATTCTCACCTGGAGAGCCAAAGCGTAGGACGTGGTCGTGAACGTCCTGCCTGTGAGGTTTTGATCCGAAGCTAGTAGCTCAGCCTCCTTTCTGGAAGTGTTCCGCCCAGAGTCGGCCATGATCCCGGACAGGAGCTGCGTGGAGGCGAGCGGTTCGAGGTCAATTGTGAGCGCCTTCTTGTTGAAGGCCCTACTGCCCATACTCAGCATGCGCTGGGCGAGATCACGATCTAGGATCGAGATGTACTTCTTGGCCCACCTGGTACGGATCCCACGGTGGGAGCAGATCCCCTGCACCCTACGCTTCTGTTCCTCTTTCGGGTGCCCGTCCTTGCCTGAGATCGCGAACCGGCTCTGCTCGGCCCATCCATCCGACAGGTAGACCCCGTCCAGGTAGGCCATGTCCGGGTCCTGTTCGCCGGTCCCGGTAGCCACAGATTCCGGCTGAGTGAGCAGCATGCCAGGCCTGAGCTCACGAAGCGTGATCCTCGACTCCTCTCCGGAATCAGGATCGAGCACGTAGACCTTGTGGTCTGGAGTCAGGCGCATGGTCGACCCGTTGTTCAGCCGAACGAGCCAGGTCCTCAGGCGTCCCTTGGACCAGGACCTCTCGACGCGAGACCAGCGGTCCTTTCCCCAGATCTGATCCCCAGCTCGCACCTCCTCGATCGGGATCGTGCGGTATCCGTCCTTGAGCAGGACCTGCGTCCCGGCCACGAAGCAGTCCCCGACTCCGCTCACGAACATCGTGTAAGCCGGATGTTGGACCATCTCCATCGCGCGCGGGTCGAGGTTGTAGCGCACGTTCTCCCGCACGAGCTCGAACAGCGCGCGCAGCTCGGCCTCGTAGTCCTTGCTAGGGAGGCGACGCGTGACTCGCTGCGCGGCCGCGATGATCCCTGGGTGCGTGCTCCCGTCGACCGCCAGTTTCTTCATCACGTCGATCGTGGCGGCGGTGCCGACGTCCTTGTCGCCGATCCAGCGGTAGTCGAACCCTGGCGCGGCCTCGCCTCCGCCCTTGCGGCGGTGCGAGGGCAACCCCTCGAGCGGCGGGTCAAAGAAGTCTCCCATGCTGTGAGCTGTGGCTGGAGGCGCGTAGATCGAACGCATGGCCGCTGCGACGACTGGGCGAGGCTGGGTCATGCCGGCAGCGTAGCAGGCTCCCAGCTCCGGGCGAAGGCGCGGACCGCGAACGCGTGGGTCTTGCAGAGCTCGTGGCCGTCTACCGACTCGTCGGGCTTCTCAGGGCACTCGAGCTCAGTGGGTTCGTCGAGCTCTTGGCGAACCCAGTCCTTGATGCGGCAGCTCACAGGTTCCTGAATCCTCTCCAGATCCCGGTTGCCCAGCTGGCTCCGTGCCTTCTGTAGTAGACACGCCCAGACTTCATGAGCCCGGACTTGAACCACCACCCTCCGCGCGTGGTCCAGCTCCTGCTGAGTCCTACACGCTCGCTGGTGACATGCAGGTCAGCGTTGAGAGCGCGCTTGCTCGCGATGGCTCGACGCTTGGCCTTGGTCACAGGTGCTCGCACTTGGCGCAACGCACCCGGTCTCCGGTCCTGGTGTCTGCACGCTCGAGCACGGCGCGGTGGCCGCACGAGAGTAACGTGACCGTCTTCCGACCGGCGTTGTAGAGGATCTCGGTGATGGTCGGACGCGTGTCCAAGATATCGGCCGGGAACTCGTAGTGCTCGGGCACAGGACCTACCTGCCTGGGAAGAATCCATGAAAGATGGTCCGAAACGCGCGCTCAGCCATCTCTTCTTGTGGAGACAGCTCAGGCTGCTCGGACGCCCTGCGTCGCCGCACGGGCGCCCGGCCATTCTTGTCGACCGCCAGCTGCTCGAGCAGCTCGTTCTGTTGCTCGAGCAGCTGGATGATCCGCGCGAACGCGCCCGCGTAGCTGCGGAGCAGGAGCTCGAGCTTCTGTCCGTCGGACAGCTTCGCGAACTCCTCCTCCGGCATGTGGCGGGCTGGCACGCTGGCCTACTTGCCGGTCTTGAGCGTGGAGACCATCTGCTGGACCCACTGCGCACCGCCCGGGTCGCGGAGGATCCGCGCGAAGGTCTCGAGCTCCTTCTTGATCTCGGGCAGGAAGGACATCTTGACCTCGCCGGCCTTGCTCTCGAGCAGCTGCGCCAGGTCGGCGATGGGCATGACCATCACCTTCTGGACGTGGCCCACGCTCTGGGTGCCGTTGGCCCAGGCCGCCAGCTTGTGAGCGGCCGTGTGCGGCGAATCGCCGGCCGTGATGTAGGTGCTGACCTCCTTGATCAGCGCGAGCCACTTGAGCTCGTCGGTCATGTCGTCCCCCTGGGACTGGGCCTGCGGGGCGGGACCCGGCAAGGCCTGCGGTGGGTTGGCGGCCGGAAGCTGGTTCTGCGCCCTCCAGGTCTGGACGGCCTCGAGCGCGGCCTGCGCGAAGGCCACGGCCGGGTGGGGCGGCTCCTCCGGGTCGTCGTCCTCGTCCGAGCGACCGGAGCGCATGCGGTCGAGCCGCTCGAGCATCTCCATCGGGTCGGCTGTGGGGGCGCGGGTGGCCGCGATGATCGGCTGCATGGCCGTCATCATGTTGGCCATCATCTGGGTCGGGTCGATGTGACCCTTCGAGAGCAGGGAGACCTGTTGCTGCATCATGGCCCGGAAGTTCTCGGCCTCCGCACGACGAGCCGCGTTCTCGCGCTCGGCCTGGGCCGAGCTCTGAGTCTGCGCGTGCTGGATGAGCTGCATGAACATCTGTTGGGCCTCGTTGCCGCCCGAACGTCCGAGGCCGGAGCGGAGCGCCTCGAGCTGCGCGGTGATCGGCCCGAACCGCGCCTCCATCTCGCGCTTGGTGGCCTCGCTGCGCGCTTGCTCGCGGGCCGCCTCGAGCTGCCCCCGGGTCGCAGCGTGAGCCATCTTCTCCTGGTCGTAGTCGCGCTGAAGCTGCGTGAGGCGGTCCTTGAGCGCGTCCAACTCGACCCGGCTGTTCGGGTTGAAAGCGGTGTTGTACCAGTCGGGCCTGGACGGAGGTCCTGCCTGCGGGGGCATGTACGGCCCCGGAGGCGCCTGGTAGCCCGGAGGCCCGTAGGGCGAGTGCTCGTAGGGCGCGCTGCGCGAGTAGCGCTGGGTAGGCACCTCGTACTCGTCCATCGACGGGTCGTCCTCCGTGAGCGAGCGCGACGGACCAGGAATGCGCAGCGTCTTCGTGGCCGGGCGCCCGTCGGAGAGGAACCCGGTCACGCGGTACTCGCCGCCGCCCCACTCGCGCTCGATGGCCCTGGAGAGGTCCTCGCCCTGGGCGTCGATCTCTCCGCAGGAGCCGGTCTGGGTCGAGCCGCCCTCCTTGGAGGGCTTCATGCGCTCGACCTTGATCGTGTTCGACTCCTCGGCCGCGAGGAGGTCGAGCGAGTTGGAGCCCCCGGCGGCCGCGGCGAGCTCTGGGGCGTCCTCTCCGGGCGTGGGAGCCGCGCGCCGCTTCTTGCCGCCGATCTTCTTGGGGGCCTGGACCTCGACGGCGACCTCTGCGCGCGGGAGCTCCTCGTCGGTGTGGGTGGCGGACTTGCCGTTCTCCGGGACAGGGGCGGTCATGTGGTCTCCTAACCGGCGACGCTCATGTTGCGAGCGATCGCCATCTCGAGTGAGAAACCGAAGCCGCGCTTCCAACGCGGGCCCAGGAATGAGCGGCTCGAACAGCTGGCGCAGTAGGCGTAGAAGCACGGCCTGGTCTTGCCGTTCCGCTGCTTGGCCACTGTCTCCTTGACCAGGAGCGCGTGAACCGTGGGGTGCATCCGCCCCGAGTGGGGGCAGATCACATAGCGCGCTTCGTCCTTGTTCTCGGCCACGAGCGGCTCGAGCTTAGGGCGGCGCTGGACCAGGTCGAAGCTCCCGGCCAGGTCCTCGAACTTCAGCAGCTGATCGATGCTCGCGCGGCGCGAGACCCAGATCCGGGTCTCGCAGTCGCACTGAGCGGTCGGGACCTGCTTGTTCGAGCTGGGGTAGACCTCGCACGCGAGCGCCTCTTCGTGCAGATGCTCGCTCGCGGGACAGATCACATAGCGCCCGGCCCCGACGACGCCAGGCCTGAGGTCGAGCTCGATGCGCTTGGGGGGCACCTGCGTGGTATACCACGTTAGGTCACCGAGAGGTAGCGGCCGCCTGGAGAGGCGCTGCGGCTCGCGTGTCTATCTAAGGAGGAGACATGCGCCTGTTCGGGTTCCTGATCGCTCTGTTCCTGATTCTGGTCATACAGGCGGTCGCGCAGGATGTGTCTGCGGTGACCACCATGTCCGCTTCCGGACAGGCCGCCGAGCTCGACTGGAAAATCCAGCTCGTGCCGATCGGGTTGGCCGTCCTGGCCTTCGTAGTCGCGTTCCTTGAGAACCGCGCCAAGCGCGAAGCCACCGCACAGAACGTGCTCATCGAGAAGGGCGCGAAGTTCATCGCGACCTGGATCGAGACCTGGGCCACCAAGAACGACAAGGCCGAGATCCAGGTCGCGGCCGTGCGCGCCGGTGCTGAGGAAGGCCTGCACAAGATCGTGACCGACGCCGGGCTGGCCAAGGGCACGCCCAAGTGAAGCGGCGCTGGTCGTTCGACATCGTCCTGGGCGGCGAGATCGAGCTCGACGGCCCCATGGACTACATGGAGGCTCGTCGAGCCGCCAAGGAACACGTGTTCAAGCGCGCCGAGGCCCAGCTCAAGACCGAGACGCTGCCGGGCTACGTGCGACCCCCGTCCACGGTCGAAGGCGCACTCAGACTGACCTGGATCGATGATGAGATGGAGGCTGACTGATGGACCTCACGTCGCTCGCAGTCGGAGCCGCAGTCGTGCTTGTGCTGCTGGGCATCGGCTGCGCCATAGGCTGGGGACTGCGAGCGGCAGAGGTCACGCTCCTGGTCTCGCAGCTGACGGACGCGCGCGACCGAGTCGCGCTACTAGAACGCACGCTCGAACGTGAGCGGAGCGCCGGAGGCAAGGTCGCGGAACTGCTCGAAAACGACAAGAAGGTGGCCGATGCGCAAGCGCGGGCTGTGGGCGGGGATCCTGATGCTGCTGCCGACGCTCGGCGGCTGCTGCTCGGAGACGCGAGCGGAGGCGCAGCTCCCGGCGTGGAGGCCGGAGGACCCCCGAGCTGAGCTGCTGCACAAGATCACGCTCTGGCGCGACGTCCCCAGACGCTGGCTCGAGAACGGTCAGGCCGTCGAGTGGCGCTCGGCCGAGCTGCTCGAGCAAGGTCTGCTCGACGGCCAGCCGCTCGAGCGGCGCTCGATGGTCCAACGCGGTTGTGTGATTCTGCAGCCCGGAGACGATCAGGCGCTCCTCCGCGCGCTGCGTGACTGGATCACCTACGCGGAGGCGCTCGAGGAGCTCCTCGGGGGACGGCCTGAGACGGACGCAAAGCCAATTGGCGACGGGCGCTAACGCGAGAATCAGATAGATCTACTGAAAAACTTGCTGCGAGACGTGGAGATCTGATACAGTCCGCCACCTGGAGGTGGACTGTGGGCACGAAGCGAGCTGCTTACAACCAACTGCCTGATCAGCCCATGCGCGTCGACCCAGACGGCGTACTGCGGTTCACGCCCAATCGGATCGTGGCCTACATGCTGAACCTGCTCCAAAACCAGCAGCCTCGCGCGTTCGACTTGAACATGCTCGCGTGCATGCTCGACCGCGGCATGTTCACGGCGGAGGAATACGCGCAGTTCACGCAGCTCCACGGCTACTCGCTCAGCGGGTTCTGTGAGCTGTCGGGTGTGCCGGACAAGATCAAGAACCGCTGCGCAACCTCGGCCAGCGAGCAGGGGCTCGACGAATGAAGAAGAAGATCGCAAGCACACCGATCACAGAAGGCCAAGAAAGAAGCGCCCAAGTGACCCAGCGCTGGCTCGACAAGGACAGCAGCTTCCGCCCCGAGGACGAGGTCTACTTCGACCCGGCTAGGCACGAGGTCGCCGAGCTGTTCGACAACACGACCGCCAAGAAGTTCGTCCAGCAGCACCACTACAGCGGCAGCTACTGTGCGGCGTCGCGCCGGTTCGCGATCTTGCGCGACGGGCTGCTTGCGGGTGTGGCCGTGTTCGGGCCGGGCACGAACCCGAAGACCGTGACCAACGTGTTCGGCGGACAGGCCGCCGACTCGCTCGAGCTCGGACGGTTCGTGCTCCTGGACGAGCTCGAGAAGAACGCCGAGACCTGGTTCCTGGCCCGCTGCTTCGAGGTCCTGCGCAAAGAAGGATACAACGGCGTGGTCTCGTTCTCTGACGACCAACCGCGCAAGCGCGCCGACGGGTCGGTGGTGTTCCCGGGCCACACAGGCGGGATCTACCAGGCCCACAACGGCATCTACCTGGGCCGTGGGGCACGGAACACGCTGCGTCTCCTCCCTGACGGGACCAGCTTCGACCGCCGATCCATGAGCAAGGTCCGCGCGGACGAGCGCTCGAGCAGGGAGCCCTACGAGCGCCTGGTCAGCTGGGGAGCTCCTCAGCTCGAGGCGGGCCAGGACCGCGCGGCCTGGCTGCGGCTCGCGCTGGCCACCGTCACCAGGCCTCAGGCCCACCCCGGCAACCACAAGTACGCCTGGTCGTTCGCCCGGAGCAAGCGAGCCAGGCGAGCGCTGCGGGAGCTCGGGCAGAGGCCACCAAAGAGGAGCGCTCAGTGATCGGGATCATGGTCTGCGTGGGCGCCATGCTCGTGTTCGCTTACACGCTGGGTTGGTGGGCGCGCGGGCTCTTGAGGGCTCCAGACCCCAGAACGTGCCGGCACCGCTACCGGCCGCGCTACGACGAGGCCAAGCTCACGCTCGAGCAACTGCAGACCGTCAACAGGCAGGCCGAGGCCATGGCTACCACGGAAATTCACCCGAGCGGGCAGACCAAGCTCTACATCACGAGTCACCGCGACCACTGGTTCAAGTTCATGGTCGACAGACTCGAGCCCCAGAAGACCTACGTCCACGACGTGTGCGAGCGCTGCGGGGACGTAATCGACCGCAACGAGGAAGCGCGCCGCGCCAAGGTCGCTGAAGTAGAGATCCGCACGCTTCTGAACGGAGAACTGGAGCAGGGAGACGCATGAACGAGAACCTCCAAGAGGCGCTCAAGGAGTCCAGGTCCTGGGCCGACATCAAGCGGCGCATGGCAGCCCTGAACGACGAGCTCGTTCAAAGCGAAGTGCGCTTCTTGCGCTTGATCGGCTGGAAAGAGTCGCACGAGAACGGACATCTGCGGTGGTACCGCGAGTGCTATGACGAGGGTATCCCGCACAGCAACGCGGTCCTCAAGAGCCTCAGTGCGCTCGAGACACTCGGGCTCACGGACGAACTGTGAAGCTCTCCGTAGGCCTCGACTCAGCCGGCTTCGTGGCCTTCACGATCTCGGCCGAAGACCAGAACGATCGGAGCTTCCTGGCCACGTTCGTCGACCAGATCTCTGGTCCTGACAGCAACAAGCGCGGGCGCAAGATCTGGATGCACAGCTGAATGGGAGACGCCACCCCAGGTTGGAAGAGCGTCTACATCGGCAGCGTCAAGGACCCCTATTGGGTGCCTCCGCCTCCTCCAGAGCCCTACGAGGTGACCACGTGAGCCCAGTCGTTGCTTCCCTGATCGACGCCATCGTGGCCGCCGACGACTGGACGCTCGCCGAGCAGACCGACGGCGAGATCGTGATGTGGAGAGCCAAAGCACTCGAGTGGAACCTGGTCATCGCTACCGAGCCGCGCAGCCAGAGCGTGATGGCCACCGCTACCAAGGGCAGCTTGGTCGTGAACATCCCGGTCGGCTTGGCGCAGCTGGCGCTCGACCGCGCGCAACGCCACTCCCGCCTCAAGCATCGCGGCGTGATCGTCTCCTCCAGCGATCTCAGACAGATCATCGGCCTAATCAAGCAGCGCTGTCCGAAGTGCGGACGCCTGAGCAACGAGATCCACGCCGACAGCTGCGGCGGAATCGGACCACTGATCAAAAACCTGGAGAAGTGCCTATGATCAACGAGAAGATCGAAGCTGCCCCCCTGCACCTGTCGATGGCTGTGTGTCCGCCCAAACTACTCTGGTGCGACGTGGAGACCTCTGGCCTGGACCCGTCGGCCGACATGCTCCTCGAGGCGGCCTTCCTGGTCACCGATCAGCAGCTCAACGTGGTCGACCAGGCCTCGCGGATCCTCAAGGTGGCCAGGGTCCGCTGGGACGAGTTCCACAAGGAAAGCCCTAGCGTGGCCAGTTCGCACGAGCGCTCCGGCCTCATGGAAGAGTGTCTGGGATCCCCCTGGGACAACCTGGACGGGCTCATCGAGCCACTGCTCGAACGGCACTGGAAAGAGACGATGGGCAGGACTGGCGACGTGATCCTGGCTGGGCGCAACGTGGCCCGCTTCGATCGGCGCTGGATCGAGGAGCGCGGCGGGATCAAGTGCGCGTACCGGTTTTCGCATCGCCACTTCGATGTCACTGGCCTTGACCTGCTCATGGCCAAGGAGCAGCGCGAGCAGATGCCGCCCAAGGCCGAGGTCCACCGCGCGCTGTTTGACCTGTGGTCGGAGGTCCTGCGCCTCCAGCGGCTGTTCTTGCGCGTGAAGGCCTAGCTGTGGGCTGCGACATCCACCTCTACGTCGAGGTCCGCGAGCGCGGTGTGGCCTGCGGAGACGCCCAGCTTCAAGAGGCTTACCGGCGTGTCCGCGCCCATCCAGAGGACCAGGAAGCCGTAGCGAACATCGACAGGCTGACCCCATGGGGTCCGTGGCAGATGCTCAGGACCAAGAGACGCGGCGGACCGCGAGCTACGGAAGGTCCGCTCACCGATCTCGACGAACTGCTGCGCGGTCCAGACGGACAGCTGCTAGAGCCTGAGATCGTGCTCTACGACAGCCGCCACTACGCGCTCTTCGCGTGGCTGGCGAACGTCCGGAACTACGACGGGATCCAGCCCATCCTGTCCACCGCAGTACAACAAACCACTGGTGGTTTCGTGCTCACTCAGAGCGGAGTCCCAGGAAACGCCACCGAGGCCTACAAACAGGAAGTGGATGACTGGGACGACGACGCCCACTCACATCGCTGGCTGACCATACGCCAGGTCCTCGAAGCAGATCTCTCGGGCGAGTTCACGCGCAGTGGCCTCGTGTCGCTGGGCGCATTTAGCAAGCTCCAGCGCGGCACGATTCCTGATTCGTGGTCCAGGGGTGCCTTCGGGCCACAGATCCTGAGCGAGTCACAGGCGCTCGAGCGACTCGCGAAGATGTCCAAGGCCAAGATCCTGGAGGTCGAGAACCAGCCTCCGTTCGGTGGCAGCGGCCCGCTCGTGGAGGCCTCCTGGAAGGTCCACAAGAGCGCCTTCGCGGCCAAGTTCAGGCTGATGTGTCAGCAGCTCTCTGACCGGTTCGGTCTCGACGGAGCGCGGTTGTGCTTCTTCTTCGACAACTGAGGTCCCACCATGAACGCCGTCCACGCTGAGCTCGAGCGCATCCGTCACCTCCACCCAGAGGAGCTCCTCATCCCTGAGGAGGTAGTCAGGGCCGCGCAGTCGCCTAGGAGCCCGCTCCACGAGCTGTTCACCTGGGACGACACGGAGGCTGCCAGGAGGCACCGCCTCGAGGAGGCGAGACAGCTGATACGGGTCACGGTCACGCTGATCCCGGGCACGGACCAGGAGGTGCGCGCCTACGTAAGTCTCTCGGAGGACCGGCCACAGGGCGTGAAGGGCCAGATCACCGGGGGCGGCGGATACCGGGCCACGGCCGAGGTAATGTCCGACGAACAACTGCGCGCGATCCTGCTGGCGGACGCCCAGCGCGAGATGCGCGCCTTTCAGAACAAGTACGCACGCCTCAGCGAGCTCGCGTTGGTGTTCGACGCGATGACCGTTGCGGCCAACGCAGCAGTGACGAAGAAGCAGAAGCAGAGGAGCAAGCGATGAACAGGCTGAAGAACGGCAACGGCAACGGTCCCACAGCCACGGCGGTCGAGGACCCGCCCAAGAAGAGGCGCGGGCGTCCACCCAAGGTCAAGCCCACCGAGGAGCTGGACGACGATGGCACCGGGGTCGACGACATGGAGCTCGGGTCGCACCTCCAGGACCCGAAGAGCGCCAAGGACCTCAAGAAGGCGCAGGAGAGCACCAAGAACGTGCGCATCCCGCGGCCGAACCTCCAGATCGCGCAGTTCCAGATCCGCGGGACCGCGCCCTACGTCCAGAACAAGTTCTCGGAGAAGGCGCTGAACATGATGAAGGCCGCGCAGGAGGCCGGCTCGCTCGCCAAGAAGAAGGGCCGCGTAAAGGAACCCAAGGACTTCAACGCGGCCTACGAAGCGGCCATGCACCGCAGCGTAAACGGCTGGCACGGCATCCCGGCGGTCGCGTTTTACAAGGCGATGGTCTCGAGCTGCCGGATGGTCGACTTCAAGATGACCGTGGCTCGGCTGGGCCTGTTCGTCCTGCCGGACGGCTGGTCGGCCGACCCGCACGACAAGTCTGGGCTGATCCGGATCACCAAAGGCACGCCCGCGCGCTTCGAGACGCTCGTGCGGCTGCAGATGTCGTCGACCGACATCCGCGTCCGGCCGTTCTGGGAGCCGGGCTGGGAGGCCACGGTGAAGGTCCGCCACGACGCGGACATCTTCTCGACCGAGGACGTGGCGAACCTCCTCCTCCGCGCCGGCATGCAGGTCGGGGTGGGCGAGGGCCGACCTGACAGCCCTTCGGGCGGCCAGGGCTGGGGATTGTTCGAGATCCTCGGGTAGAGACTTCACGAGCCAGCTCGGGGATCGCTCGAGGTCCTCGAGCTGGCTCTAGAACACGGCCTGTCTTGGCCAGGCAGAACAGAACGAGACACGGCAGGCGTGGCCGTGCCAGGTCGGGATGGCCACGGAAAGGCAGGCAAGGCCAGTCTGGAAGTGGAATGGACCAACGTGGGTCGGCAGGCAAGGCGCTCGCGGACCAACCAGGAACGGCAGGGAATGGCTGGGCAGGCTAGACATCGCAAGGTTGGGCATGACATGGCCTGGACAGGCAGGCCCGGCTCGTCATTGCAAGGCACGACAGTCACGATCTCGGACCGGCAAGGCTCGGCAGGCACGACGGGGCATGGACGACGTGGGCGGAGCTGAACGGCAGGCTTGGTGCGACAGGGTCGGGACAGGTATGTAGCGGCAGGCATGGAGTGTTTGGGACCGGACCGAAGTGACGAGGTCTGGCAGGCGTGAAGGGCGAGGCAAGGCAAGCAATCGAGAGGCATGGCAGGCTGGGATAGGTAGGACAGGCAACGGAGAGGCGGGGCAGGCTCGGACAGGCAAGACGTAGACGGCCGAACACGGTTGGGTGAGACACGGCAGGCTAGGAAGGCCAGACAGGGCCGGGACTGTCAGGACACGGCAGGCAGTTCATGGACGGGCCGGACGGGGCGTGAGACAGGGCGGAGCTCGCGGAAGAGATCACGGCAGGCTTGCGAAGGCGGGGCCGCGACCGGCCAGGCTGGGCAGGCCTCCTTCGGCGCTTACGGACAGGCCAGAAGTGGCATGGCCGGCGGGGCTGGAAGTGGTTGGGCATCGAGTGGTACGTCACGGCCGACGATCCAGGGAGTGACAGGGACCGGAACTCTGCGCACGGCCGGCGTGGCGAGGCATGGGTGGGCATCAGGTGGCACGGCAGGCAAGACGGGGATGGGCACGGACAGGCAGGAACAGGCAGGCCAGGACCGTCAACGCCCGGAGCTGGCGGATGGTAGGGCATGGCAGGACCGGTTCGTCGAGGCTCGGATAGGCGCTGCATGACACGGCAGGCAAGGCGGGGATGGGTCCGTCCTGGACAAGCGGGGCCCGGCTCGGCAGGCGGGGATGGAGTGGCAAGTTTGAGGCGCTGGCGGCCCGACGTGACGCGGCAAGCAAGCACGGCTTGTAAATGCGCGACCAGGTGGTGAGCGTTCCGGCATGGCAGGCGGGGCTCGATAGGCGGGACAGCGAGGGCATGACACGGCAGGCAGGGCTTGGACGGGCACGTCCGGTCAGTACCGGGCGGGGCAGGCATGGACCTGATCGGATGGCGTGACGAGGCAGGGTGTGGATGGCGGGGCTGGCAAGGTAAGGTTGGGCGAGATCAGGCTTGACGTGGACGGGCAGGCAACTCAAGACGTGGCGAGGTCCTGCCAGGATGACGCGGCTGGTGAGGTTCTCCTGAAAAACTGTTTGCAGCGCACCTGCCGGCGCTGCTACAGTTTAGCCTCACGAAAGGGGACTGCATGCGCACTGTGACTGTGGCTGATCTATTCTGTGGGGCCGGCGGCTCGAGCACGGGAACCCGCCGCGCGCTCGAGCGGCTGGGCATCCGGATGAAGCTGATCGCGGTCAATCACTGGCCGACCGCGATCAAGACGCACTCGAAGATGCATCCGGATGCCCAGCACTTCTGCGTGGACCTAGAGCATGCCCGTCCGTCCGAGCTCGTCCCGTCCGGCAAGCTCGACCTGCTTATGGCCTCGCCCAGCTGCATCCACTTCTCTCGGGCTCGTGGAGGCAAGCCGACCTCTGATCAGCAGCGCATGAGTCCCTGGGTGATCATCAACTGGCTCACCGAGCTGCGGGTAAAATCGCTGATCGTCGAGAACGTGCCCGAGTTTCAGCAGTGGGGCCCGGTGGACCCGAAGACTGGCAAGGCGCTCAAGAGCCGGCGCGGGGAGTATTTCAAGGCCTGGGTCCGCGCCATCGAAGGGCTCGGGTTCCAGCTCGAGTACCGCGTGCTCAACGCCGCCGACTACGGCGACGCGACCACCCGTGAGCGGTTCTTCCTGGTCGGGCGCAGCGACGGGGAGCTCGTCACCTGGCCCCTGGCCTCGCACGACCAGGACGGAGGCAGCGGCCTCCCCCGCTGGCGAGCTGCGCGCGAAGTGATCGACTGGTCGCTCAAGGGCAACTCGATCTTCCGGCGCGGCGTCACCAAGAAGGGCAAGGAGAAGCGGCTCTCGACCAAGACGCTGGCCAGGATCCTCGCCGGAGCGGTCAAGTTCGGCTGGCCGGCACCGTTCGTGGAGTTGCTCGAGCGCTACATCACGGGCGAGGCCTACACGGCGATCCTGAAGGACTTCAAGGGGCGCGGGCTGAAGCCGGACGGGATGGCCGGGATCCCGCTCATCGCCAGGACCGATATGCACCTCTCGAACGCGATGTGCGTGCGCGACCCGGCCGTGTCCCCGCTCGCGACCATCACCACGAGCAACGGCATGGGCGTGACCGAGCCGGTGATCCTGGCTCAGGGCCAGGGCGGACGCGCGCGACCCACCACCAACCCCATGCCCACGATCCCAGGCCGCGGGGCGCACGCGCTGGTCTCGACCTACTACGGGAACGGCGGCAACCGGACCGCCGACGAGCCGGTGGCAACGATCACGGCCAAAGACCGCCTCTCGCTCGTGGTTCCGGTGACTCACACCGACAAGGACGGCCGGCGCGTCCGCTCGAGCCACGAGCCACTCCACATGATCACGGGCGCGAACCGGGGCGAGCTGGCCTTCGCGATCGCGGCCTTCGGCGAACGGCCAGGCCAGACGCCCAGGACTCATGACCTCAGCCAGCCCGTCCCGGCGATCTGCGCACAGGGCCGCGTGCCTCTCGTCGAGGGCGACCTCGAGGCACAGTGGGACATCCTGTTCCGGATGCTCCAACCCCACGAGCTGGCCAAGGCGATGGGGTTCTCGGACGACGAGACCACCTACGAGTTCGCCGGCAACAAGACCGAGGTAACCCGGCAGATCGGAAACGCAGTCGCGGTGCGTACGGCCACCGCGCTCGTTCACCAGCTGTTCGCGGAGCAGGACAAGCGCGAGCGCTACGTGGGCTGCGGCTGCGTGAAGCTGGGCGGAGACCCGGCCATGTGCGCGACGCACGACGCGGACATGCTCCGGCCGGAGTTCAGAAGGATGCGGGCGTGAGCGACCCAGACACCTGGTGTCCGTTCTGGGGAGACATCACGCCCGGAGCATACGTCCACATGGACTGCGGAGTCGTGCTCGAGCACAGAGACAGCAGCGCAGTAGGCCCTGCGCTTGCGAACATGAACGCCAAGCTACCGCTCGTGTGCCTGTGCGACTGTCGGACATGCAAGCGCGCGTGGTTCGCTGACGGTCAACCGATTCAGCAAGATCCAGGCGGACACATCGAGCGCCGCGCATAAGTGGTTTGCCTGAAAAACTCACTGCCTCCTCTACCGTGTGCCTCTTGCGACCAGCGAGCCTGATCGGTTACAAGCGAGGTCCTCCCATGTCAGCTGTCCTCCATACGCACGAGCTCTTCGTGCGCTCGGCCGAGGAGTCGGTGCGCGAGCAGATCGTCAGCCAGCAGGGGCGCTGGATCAGGCTGCGACTGGGCGCCAAGCCCAGCAAGAAGGGCGGACGTCCAGCCGGGATCATCATCCAGGTGAACCAGCAGGCCTGGGACCACTCCCGAAAGCTGCTCATGCTCCGGGTCAAGGCCGACCTCGTCAGCGATACCAAGCGGCCAATCGACTACTACCCGGCGCTGTTCCTGGAGCTCCTCCAGAAGCGCGCCAAGCGGGTTCCGTGACCAGCCAAGCGGACATCCAGGCAGATAGCCAGGGGAAAGGCTGGGAGGAGCTCCTTGCGGCCCAACAGGAGAAGGCGCAGGAAGTCGTGCTTCCGGCGCCTCTGTCTCCTTCTCAAGCTCGCGCGCTTGCAGCCCTCCAGGCCGGCAAGAACGTGTTCCTGACCGGCGTCGCGGGCACCGGAAAGAGTTTCGTCCTGCGGCGATTCATCGAGGAGCCTGGCAAGCACCCCGTTCGCGGCGAGAAGGTGGTCGCGGTGTGTGCGACCACCGGGATCGCGGCGCTGGCGATCGACGGCTGCACCGTGCATCGCTGGGCCGGAGTCGGCATCGGTGAGAACACGCTCGAGGAGATCGTGATCCGCCCAGGCTGGCGCGACTACGTGGCGACCAGGATCTGGCGGGCCACCACCCTGATCGTGGACGAGATCTCGATGGCCTCGGCCAAGATCCTCGACCTGATCGACGGCGTATGCCGCGAGGCGCGCCTAGGATCGTCTCACCTCCCGTTCGGAGGCCTCCAGGTCGTGCTCGTGGGCGACCTGGGCCAACTGCCGCCCGTAGATAAGGCCGACCGCCACCGGAAAGGGCAGAGTCAGGAGCCTCTCTTCCCATTCGAAAGTGGCGCCTGGAAAGCCCTCGAAGCAGCCGGCCTGACGGTCTGCCGACTCCTCGAGCCGCAGCGTCAGCACGACGCGCAATTCATCGGGCTCCTCAACCGCGCTCGCCTGGGCGTGCTCTCAGTCGACGACGAGCGCACGTTGTTGGCTCGCAGGATCCCTCACGACCCGACCCGGCCCCCGGTGTTCGTGGTCACCACCAACGCGCAAGCCGCAGAAGCCAATGAGCGCGGGCTAGAAAGCTGCGACCCGCTTACGGAGCGAGTCTACGAGGCCGACATCTACACGGAGCACGACGGGCTCGTGGACCAAGTCGTGCGCGACTGCCCGTCTCCGGAGTTCCTGCGCCTGCGGATCGGCGCGCGTGTGATCTGCACCCACAACAACTCCGACCGCTACGTGAACGGCAGCCTGGGGACCGTGGTCGAGCTGGAGGAGTTCCACATTCTGGTCCTCCTCGACCGGCCGATCACCGAGAACCCGATCCGGGTCAGCAAGCACACCTGGAAGCTCACCGAGCGAGACGCCTACGGGAACAAGAAGGTCCTGGCCGAGATGGAACAGTTCCCCCTGAAGCTCAGCTACGCGCTGACTGTCCACCGTACCCAGGGCATGACCCTCGACCAAGTCTCGCTCGACCTCTCGCGCACGTTCGCGCCAGGGCAGGCCTACGTGGCGCTCTCTCGCGTGCGATCGCTGGACGGGCTCTACCTGACTGGCTGGCCCGGCCGACGGAAGGTCTCGATGCATCCCAAGGTTCGCGCCTGGTGTCTCAAGAACGAGGGCATGGGCGGGCTCATGGAAGGGTGCGTGTGACCGGCTGCGCATCAGAAAACAGCCCGGCCCCGGGGTGACGCTCCCGGGGCCGGACAACGCAGCAGAAGCAATCAGAGGACCCGGTCAGGATACGAGCATCCCTGCCAATACGCAAGCAACGAAGGAGTGACGCCTTACATGAGCACCGAAACCACCAAGAAGCTCTCCAAGCGCGAGATCGAGATTGCGCTGGAGGTGCCTCTTCCCGACGGCACGATCCAGGCCCGCGAGGGAGCCAAGGTCAAGAACAAGAAGACCGGGGAGCTCGAGACGCAGTTCTACGAGTACGTCGAGCACACCTACGTGCGGGGCCGCTTCGCCTCGCTGTTCGGGCTCGACTTCGACTGCGAGGTCGAGCAGCTCGCCACCAAGGAGGGTCGCTCCGAGAACGGCCGGAGCTGGTACTGCACGGTCACCGTGAAGCTGAAGCTCGAACTCCGGGCGCGCTACGACGACGCCGACAAGAGACCAGACATGCCGTTCTTGTTCTCCGTCACCAAGCGGCAGGCCTTCGGCGCTCACACCAGCTACGACCGCGACCAGGGCAGCGCCTATGAGAAGGCGCTCAAGGCGGCCGAGAGCGACGCCTGGAAGCGCATCGGGCTCACGTTCGGCGTGAACCTGGGCCTGGGCCTCGAGCAGGGCGGCGAACAACCGCAGTCCGAGAGTCCAGCCGAGCGGCGCGCACAACAGCCCCACGAGGACGAAGACGAGACCGTGCCCGAGAACGACAACGAGCCCAGCACGTCGCCTCAGGCCTCCGGACGGCCGACCAAGGCGAACGGCCAGTCACCGGCAGCTTCCTCAGGACCGCCCAAGCGCGCCGAGCTTCCGACGCCAGCTCGCGTCTCCGAGGGGACGGAAGACCTCGAGAAGTCTCGCGCGGCCCTGATCGAGGTCGGCTTCGAAGGCGACATGCTCGAGCGGCTCATGGGCTACCCGTCCACGCAACTGGTCCCGCAGGACCGGTTCCTCAAGGCCATGACCGCGCTCGGGCCAAACCTGGGCACGGATCAGCTCGCGCAGTGCTGCGCCCGCCTGGGTGTGGACGTCAAGGTCGGGGACAACGTGACCGGTTACACGTACCGGAAGATCCTCTACGCGGCCAGCAAGGCCGCGCGGGTCGAGAGCGAACAGCAGGCGCAGCCCACGTAGGACTGGCCGTCACCATCAACCAGCAGAAGGAGATCGACGACATGAGAGCGACGAAGCAAGGAGCCAAGAGCCCACCGGTAGTGGGACAGATCGACCGCACGCAGATGCGGTTCGGATTCCCGATGGAGTTCAAGGACTACAGCCGCTACGGACTGAGCGACGACGAACACCACGGGATCATCCTGAGCGTGGTGTTCAAGGACAAGGACAAGAAGCCGCTGCTCTCCAGGAACCACGAACCCATGATCCGGGTCGTGGTCGGGTTCCGAGGAGACACCGACCAGGGTGGCTACGTGCAGGTCGACTACTACGCCGTGGCCGACGGTGGGTGGTGGTGGAACTTCGTCGAGTTCGTCCTCCCGGACGAGTTCGCGAAGATCCTGGCTCTCCCGGACGACGACACCGAGGGCTACAACGTGCGCGAGGCGCTCGCGACCGGCCGGCTGATCAAGGCCGTGATCGTGAACGAGGAGTACCCCAAGGGCTCCAACGAGTGGCGGCCGAAGATCACGCAGTTCGTAGCCCCGTCGGCCAGCTGGGTCAAGGCCGGCCCGAGCCAGAAGACCGACCCTGGCAACAACAAGCCCAGCGGCAAGCCGCAAGCGACCAACGGGAAGCCGCAGGCCACTCCGCAGGGCTCCGGTAAGCCGTCCAAGGCCGGCACGGCTCCGCAGCCGGCTCCGTCGCAGGACAACGACGACCCGCCGCCGGCTGACGACGACATTCCGTTCTAGTACATAGCGACCCGCCGCTCGGTTGGGGTTCCGTCCCCACTTTCCAAGACTGCGCCCTACGGGCGGCGGGTCGCGCTTCCACTCCAGGTCAAACCATGCGCGTTCATAAACCGGCGGACTCGACCGAGTTCAAGGCCGCCGAAGATCCACCCATACCAGCCGGAGTCACGTCCGAGCTGGCCAGCCAGCTGGCTCGGGACGCGCAGGCTTTCGTGCCGCCGCGCGGGGTCTCGGTCAGTCAGATCAACGTGTGGCGCGATTGTCCGCGTCGCTGGGCATTCCGCTGGAGGTCGCACCTCCAGGAGCCGCAGGAGCTCCCCGCGGACGCAGACCCCAAGCACCCACCGCAGGCCTCCAAGTCCGAGATCGGGATCGCGCTCCACGCGGTCCTCGAGGCCGCTGCGCGCGTGCGGATCGACGGTCACGTGCTCGACTCACCCAAGGCCGGGAAGCGCGAGCTTACCAAGTACCTGGCTCACCTCACGGACGCGATGGGCTGGCACAAGCTCCTCTACGACGCCGTGCTCGAGGCGATCAAGTTGGTGGCTCCGATCGACATGACCCACGTCAAGGCGGCCGAGCTCGAGGCCACCGTGAACCTCGGGAGCAAGGACAACCCGGTCGTGGTGGCGGCAGTCCTGGACCGCGTCGACATCGAGGATCAGTTCACCGTGATCGGCGACTACAAGAGCGGCGTGCTGCGTCGCAAGTTCGAGCTCGAGCTCGCCCCTCAGACCTTCATCTACTTCGCGATCGGACGCGAAATGTGGCCGGGGCGCGCGCTCAAGATGCGCTACTACTTCCTGCTCGAGCGGGCGGTGGTCGAGATCCCCTACGACGACGAGCTCATGGGCTACGGGATCATGGAGGTGCGCCGCATCGTGCGGGACATGCAGAACCCGGACCTGGCGCTCAAGGCCACCACCGGGGACCACTGCGCGGGGTGCCCCTACGTGCTCCGCTGCAAGGAAGGCTCGCGCTGGGTCGCGCAGAGCCTCCTGGGTCCCACGCCCAGAGAAGGCGCCAGTCCGTTCGAGCTGGCCGTCGCCGACGCGCTGGCCGAGGACAAGACCAACGAGGAACTGGCCGCCTGGTTCCACCGCGCCAAGACCCTCCAGGACAGCGCTGGCTCGATCAAGAGCGCGGTCGCGAGCGAGATCCGGAAGCGGCTGGGCAACGGCCAGCGCAACTGGGGAGCGTGGAAGGCCAAGATCGGCCGGCGGCCGCTGACGGGGTTCCACTGGACCGCGCTCGAAAAGACGCCCACGCTCATGGGCGTAGACGTGTACGAGTTCGTGGTCCGAACCAACGGCCTCGAGCGCAAGGCCACGCTGGCCTACTGCAAGAACAACCAGTTCGCGCTCAACGAGCTCAAGAGGCACGAGTCGCTCGACACGGCCACCTGGGTCGAGGTGCGCGAGAAGGACGGAGGGGACGCGTGAAGGTCGAGATCTCGGGAGCGACCTACAAGGACACGAAACTCAAGCGCGCTGACCTCAGCCTGAGGATCGACGGAGAGCTCGTAGCCGGAGTGACTTCTACGCACAACCACAACGAGGAGGACGCATTACTGATCGCTCTCGGCCGGCTGACCGACGCGATCCGGTCAGGGGCTCTCTGTAACTCGGGTTGCGACTCGGGAAGCAACTACGTGAAGGACGACGACGCGTGAAGCTCATCGTGCTCGATGGTCGCGACGTGCCTAGCCCCGAGGATCTGGCGATGCTCCAGGCGCTTTACTCGCGCAGTCCGAAGTCGGTGACCGAGCACCTCGAGAAGGTCAGTGCTTGCGTTGGCTAAGCTGGTAATGACATGACCAAAACCCACAATGAACACCTCCGCAGGGTCCAGCTTCGGCACGGCTCTGCGCTGGCAGTAGTCAGTATCTACAAGCACTCGCTCCGTCGCGTCACCTACGAGTGCCCAATACACGGTCGCTTCAAGGCGCTGGCGTCAAACATCGAGGTCGGTCATGGTTGCGCTCTATGCGCTCACGACAGACACCGCACCAAACACGACGACCACGTCTCGGCAGTTCGACAGATCCACGGCGATCGTCTCCGCGTCGTCGGCACCTACCGCGGCGCCAACATCAAGCTCGTCTATACCTGCTTCAAGCACGGCGAGTTCGAGACAAAACCAGCAAACGTGATTCACCGGCGGTCCGGCTGTCGTAGATGCTACGAGGAGACCATTGGCCCGCGAAGCCGGAAGACGCACGAGACTTACATCGCCGAAGCTCGTTCCCTTGGCGCTTGCGTTCTCGACCATTACATCACCGCGCTCGTGCCTCTACGTCATCGCTGCTCGAAAGGTCACATCTGGAGCACATCACCAAATCAGCTGCTATCCGGTAACGGCTGTCCGCTGTGTGACACGTCCCAGTACCGTCGGCGCCCGATCAAGGTCGGGTCTCGCACTGTCTTGGTTCAGGGCGCCGAAGGAAAGGCCGTGGCGTTCCTGCTCGCCAAAGGCGCAAAACCCAATGATCTGGCCTTCACTGCGTCCGAAGGGAAGCCCACTTTCCGCTACCGATTCCGCAATAGAACGCGTCGCTACATCCCGGATATCTTCATTCTGTCAACAGCACAGGTAGTAGAGGTCAAGAGTTTCGTGACGCTTGGCTTCTACGACCAAGCCATCTTCGCTCAGGTTCGAGCGAAAGGTCGAGCCGTGGTCGCGGCTGGCTACGGACTCCGCCTGATGGTCATTCACCGCGGCCAAAACATCGACCTACCTGACTGGTATCGACTCTCTTGGAAAACCATGACACGTAAACTCAGGAGGCTAGCGCGTGCCCAAGATCGTCGTTCTAGACGGACGTGACGTTCCCAACCCGCAAGACTTGGCCATGCTCATGGCCCTCTATTCACGTAGCCCTAGAACCGTTACGGAGCATATAGAACAGGTCAAGAAAAGGGGCTCAGCTGCATTCCACGAGCGGTTTTATATCGGCTACGGACATAAGAGCATCGGCGACTGCGGGCACATCGCGATGTTCTTCGAGGGTGTCTCCATGCTCGCCGCCAAGGCCATCCAGGATACGCCGCTCTACAGCGGTCAGGAGGCCTCGACCCGCTACATGGACATGAGCACCGTAGAGTTCCTGAACCCGCTAGGCACGGAGCGCGGAACGCAGATCCAGGACACCTGGCGCGAGCTCTACACGGAGGCCCAAGAGCGCGTGCGAGAGGTCCTAAAGCTCAAGCACCCCTGCCCGGACGACATCAAGCCGGAAGTCCACCAGAAGGCCATCAACGCGCGCACGTTCGACATCTGTCGTGCGCTCCTGCCGGCTGGAGCCAGCACCAACGTGGCCTGGACCACGAACCTCCGACAGGCTCACGACCACCTCGAGGAGCTCCGCCACCACCCACTCCACGAGGTCGAGCAGTTGGCTATTCAGATGCGCAGCGAGCTCATGGAGCGCTACCCGTCGAGCTTCGGCCAGACGCTCTCGGACGAGCAGTGCCAGTACCTGCTCGACAGCATGGATCAGTTCGCTTACTGGACGCCGGATTGCCTCAAAAACAGGCCATACGAGTTCGAGTGCGTCAACTTGCTCGCCGAGCTCGACAAGGACCCCAAGCGACGCATCCTTCTCCAAACCAGGCCTCCTAGAACCGAGCTCCACCAACGCTTCCGAATGTTCGGCCACCTCGTGTTCGAGTTCATGCTCGACTTCGGTAGCTACCGCGACCTGCAGCGGCAGCGCTCGAGCGTGCAAGGAATGCCGCTCCTCCGGCCCGAGTGGGGCTTCCACCCCTGGTACCTGGAGCAATTGCCTCCGGCGATCACAGCCTCCGCTCAGAAATCGCTGAACAGCGTCTCGAAGTGGCTCGAGCGCGAAGACCCGAAGACCCGACAGTACTACCTGCCTATGGGGCTCCAGGTGCCAATCGTCATGTCCTGCACGCTGCCCTCGGCGGTCTACATCGCCGAGCTGCGCTCGGGGAAAACCGTCCACCCGACCCTCCGCGCGGTCGCCCAGCAGATGGGCGAGGCGATCAAACAGGCCGTGCCTGGGATCGCCATGCATCACGACATGTCGCCGGACACGTGGAGTGACCGGCGTGGCTCGCAAGACATCACCGAGAAGTAGGAGACCATCATGCGCAAAACCGACGAAGTAACCTATCCGACCAGCTGCCTCAACCGCGCCCGCGAGGACGAGATGCTGTTCGTGCTCCTGGGCCGGGACGCGGCTGCGCCGTCGACCATCCGCCACTGGGTCGACGAGCGCATCCGTCTGGGCAAGAATAAGGCAAACGACCCGCAGATCATCGAGGCGTTGGCCTGCGCCCTCACGATAGAGTCCGAGCTCGAAAGACCAACCCAGTGAAGCTCGCAGCCTGCAACTGCGGGGTTGCGGCAGGCCTGCGCACAGACCACGAGTCTCAGTGCGCCGGGCTCTACCTCCATAGCGACACCGACGCCCCGCACGAGAAGGCGGCCAAGCCGGCGCGAAAGACCAAGTTCTCGGCGACCAAGGCCGCGCTCGCGGAGTGTAAGAAGCGCGGCTGGCACGCCGGGATCGTCGAGCGCCGGATCCACTTCGGAGGACGACAAGCTCACGGCAACTGGCGCGACCAGACGACCATCGATCTGTTCGGGTGCATCGACCTGGTGGTGCTGCAGGACGACGACTCGAATCTCAAGTCGGTTCAGATCGGCAACCAGATCTGTCCGGGATACGCGGGTGTGCTGGGCATCCAGGCGACCAGCAGCTCAAGCGACTCCGCGGCCCGGCGGAAAAAGATCGACCAGCTGCTCGAGCTCCAGGACTCGGAGGTAATGGCCTGGCTCAGGTGCGGCAACCGGCTCGAGGTGTGGAGCTGGAACAAACATCAGAAGAAGAACAAGGAGACCGGATCAGTCCGCGAGTGGCGCGAGCTGACCCGGTGGTCAGTCAAGATCGACCGGTCCGGCAAGAGCCTCTCGCGTGAGCTGTGGATCTGGGATCAGGTCGAGGAGGGCGCGTGACACAATACTCTGGACCTGGAGCCGGAACTCACTACCAGCACCCGGAACTAAATCACCAGATCCCGCAGATAGGGATTCCGTCTTATCCCATCACAATCTGCGGGTCCTCTCTGGCAGAAAGCCTCACTCAAGTGTGGGAAGCGGTCACCTGCCAGGAGTGCCTGAAACGCAAACCCGCTGAGCTGATTCATGCTCAGTTGCTGTCGTTCATCGAGAAGCGTGACACAGCAGAAAAGGTAGACCATCCGGCCCACTACGGAGGAGCCGACAACCCCTACGAAGCGATCAAGGTCATCGTGGCTTGGAAGTTAGGCTTCTGCCTGGGCTCCGCGCTGAAGTACATCTGCCGCGCCGGCCTCAAGCCGGGCGAGTCGACGCTCGACGACCTGCGCAAGGCCGCGTGGTACCTCCAGCGCGAGATCGCGGAGCTCGAGGCCAAGGAGACGGCCAAGCCGTGAAGCCGGGCGAGACGATCCTCATCCGCATCGTGGCCGGACACGCACAGGACTTCACGCTCCAGGTCATCAGCTCGAGGCACGGCCTCCTGAGCTGGTACGACAGCTCAGGCAAGATCGACGCTTCCAGCCCGTGCGATGCTGAGGTGGTGGAGTTGTCGAAGAGGATGGTCGAGAAGGCCTGCGGCGGCGAGAAGCGCAAGAAGAAGGCGAAGAAGTGAGGCGAGTCATCGTCGGCTTCTCGGGTGGCGTAACGTCGGCCTGGTGTGCGGGCTGGGCGCTCGAGAACTACCCGCGCGAGGAGGTCATCCTCCTGTTCCACGACACCAAGGAGGAGCGGGACTGATGACCGAACCAGACCCTGCCGCTCCGCACTGTGCTTCCTGTACCTGCGGTCGACGCGCTCCAGTGCAGGAAGACCGACACCTGAAGCGCGGCCTAGGCACGGTCTCGTGGGCCGAGCACCTCGAGGCCTGGGGCAACTACGTCTCCGCCTATGGCCGCAGCCGCAGCCAGAGCGCAGAGAGCCTCGCTCAAAGGGGCGGATTCGGGTACGGGGAACTGATCGACCTCTTGCGCCGCGAACCGCTCACCTGGCGTCCGGCGAGTCAGTAGTGGCCATCGAGATCGTCGGCGACGAGACCGGGCCGCGTGCCACCCGCCGCAAGAAGGGCGTAATCCGCAGCCGCTTGCTGGTCGACTTCCCCGAGTGGACGAAGACCTGGGACTGCGAGGCCTGCGGGCTGCGCATCCCGGCCGACATGACCCTCAAGCTCCCCAGCGGACACGAATACGTGTGCGGGCGCTGCTTCATGCTCAAGGGCGTCAACCCTGGCAACGTCGAGGACCGCGCTACGCGGCCCAGCTCAGGCGTGCTCGACGGCACGAAGCGCACGCTCTACGACTACCAGCGGGACGGGGTGCGTTTCCTGGCCTCGCGCCGAATCGCGCTCATTCAGGACGCCACCGGAGTGGGCAAGACGCCGCAGCTTCTGCGTGCAATCCCCGAAGGCTTCGGGCTGTGCCTCGTGGCCACCAAGTCACTCACGAGGAACTGGCAGAAAGAGGTCCGCGAGTGGAGGCCGGAGCTGCTCACGCTCGATCTCGACCGCGACAAGTGGACGCCAGGAGGGCCTAACTTCGCGACCTACCGCACCTACGACTGGATCCGTGGCCTCACGCGCATCGTGAAACCCAAGGGCCCGATCGTGCTCGTGCTCGACGAGGCGCAAAAGGCCAAGAATCCGGACAAGAAGACCTGTCAGGCGATCCGGGTTCTCCGCGACGTGGTCCTCGAGACCGGCGGCTACGTGTGGCTCTCGACCGCCACTCCATGGGAGAACAACCCCATGGAGCTGTGGTCGGTGTGGCAGAACGCGCTCCTGGGCTTCGCAGCCTTCCCACAGACCGGCTGGGCCGAGTTCGACGCCATGTTCGAGGACTGGTACAACCTGAAGGAGCGCGACGAGAGAGCTCCGCCGTCCGGCTCGAAGCTGAAGCAGCTCTTCGACCGCATCGGACATGTAGGACCGGACCCAGGACCAACCGCGATCCGCATCCGTCGCCTGCAGGACGTGATCCCGGACCTGCCCGAGAAGCGCTACCAGCAGGTCGAGGTCGAGATCACCAAGGAGGACGCCAGCCAGCTCACGCTGGCTACGAAGAAGCTCGTGGCTCACGCCAAGGCCTGGGAGGCCGTGCGGTCCGGCCTGATCAAGAACCCCGAGGAGAAAAGCCTCAACGAGGACCAGCGCGCCAAGCGCTACGAGCACCTCGAGGCCCACGCGGAGCACATCTTCTCGGAGCTCAAGGAGCCCAGCCCGGCCGAGGCTCGCAAGGCGATCGACCTGGCCTTGAAGTGGAAGAAGCTCTCGCCCGGCCAGCGCGTGCTGATGGAGGTCCGAAAGGCCCTAGCCACCGCCAAGATCCCCGGCCTCCTCGAGCTGGTCGAGCGCTACGAGGAGCACGGGGAACCCGTGGTCGTGTTCTCAGCCCACCGCGCCCCGGTCGACATCCTGGGATCTCGGCGGCGCTGGGCCACGATCCAGGGCAAGACCTCGGACGCGGCCCGACAGAAGGCGATCGACCGCTTCCAGGCCGGCGACTTGCTCGGGATCGCCTTGACCATCGATTCAGGCGGGGTCGGGATCACGCTCCACCGCGCTCGCTACGCGATCCGCGTCGACCGCGAGTGGACGCCTGGGGTCAACAAGCAGAGCGAGAACCGCATCTACCGGTTCGGGCAGCTGCAGGACGTCACGATCATCGACCTGTTCGCGGACCACGCGCTGGACGAACGCGTCGAGGAGGTCAACCTCGAGAAGGTCGGCCTGATCGCGGCGGTTGACGGTGAGGTGGGGTAGGTGTATTCCAACGCGATGTTTTCTCCCTGTAGGATCTGGCGCTACTCGCTCACGCGCATCTGGGACGAGAGCAAGCCGGTCCTGGTGGTGATCGGCCTGAATCCCAGCACGGCCGACGAGAAGAAAAACGACCCTACCGTGACCCGCGAGATCGGCTTCGCGCAGCTGTGGGGCTACGGCGGACTGCTCAAGGTCAACGCATTCGCTTACCGGGCTACCGACCCCAAGGAGCTCCTCCAGCTGCTCAAGTGCGACCTGCTCGAGCGAGCCATCGGACCTGAGAACGACCGGGTCCTCCGCGAGGCCTGCGCAGGCCGTGCCGTCCTCGCGGCATGGGGCACGATCGCTACCGTTCGTAACCGCTCAGACCAGGTCGAGAAGATCCTCGAGGAGGCTGGAGCTCGGGTACGCTGCTTGGGCCGCAACAAGGACGGCACGCCCAAGCACCCGCTCTATCTGGCCAAGGACACCAATCCGGAGCCGTACGAGCCCAGGAAAGCTCCGCCCAAGCCCAAGACCAACGCCGAGGTCCTTTGGGAACAGACCAAGGACCTGTTTCCCGAGCGGCCGGCCAAGCAGCCCACCGAGCAGCGTCCGCGCCCGGACGTGTGGGAGGTCGGCGACCTGGCCTGGACCAAGTTCAACGACGGCGGAAACAACGCGGCCTGGCACCCCTGGGCGCAGGTCCGGGTGGAGTGGGTCTCAGGCCTCTGGGCCGACGGCCGCGCCGGTCACGTAGTCGAGGTCGTGACCCTGAAGAAGGTCGGCAAGAGCCAGATCCGGCTCACTCGCTCGAGCCGCTCGCTCGAGCTCGACCCGCCCCCGGGGGAGCGCTGCTGGGGAAGCAAGGACAAGAAGACCAACGAGAAGCGGGTGGCGGCCATCCACGTCAAGGAGACGGCCGGAGCGCTGTTCCGCGGCTGCCGTGGCTGTTCGGACGAGGACGACGAGGCTCGAGCGGCCGACGAAGGCGGCATGGACCCGGACTGATGGCCCGGCTCAAGCGCGAGATCGTGTGCTCATGCGGGGTCATACTCCGGCCCTGGGAGCTGACCCAACTCGCATGCTCACGCAGCTGCTCGCGGCCCAAGCGTCACCGGAAGCGCTGGACGCGAGCCTCCAGGGAGCTCGTGTGGCGGCTGGTGGGGCAGACTTCAGCGGCCGCGGTGGCTCGAGCGCTGGGCGTCACGGACGCGTCCGTGCTGAACTGGTTCCACGGACGAAGCGTCCCGAATCTGATCCACCAGGAAGCGCTCGCGACGCTGGCTACTGGACTTGCGAAGCTAGCCAACGAAGCCTGTTGACGAACGGTGGGTCCAGCAGGTAACGATGGTTCTGCGCGTACAGGTTGAGGGCCACCGCCTGAACTCGGTGGCCCTCGATCAAAGGCGCCAGCATCGGAGGTGCTGACGTGCCAGAGCGTATTCCAACCGATCAGAACCTGTCAAGCCATAGTTTCACGGGGAGGTGCCCGTGAGGGCTACCCGCCAGGCCGCAAACTTCAAACCAAAAGGCATCCCTCAGAAAGACCGCACCATCCAAGAGTTGTCTTGTGTGGCGGCCTACATCTCCTACATAGACAGGTCAGAAAGAAAGACCTACATCCAGGCCATCGATGAGGCCTGGGACCTGGACCCAGTTTCGTTCGCGACCTGCTACGGCAACGCACTCGATGAGTTCACGTACGAAGAACTGATGGAATGGGCGAGAGACAACGGCGCGTGGGGAGGGTACGCATGAACACCACCCGCGTGCCTGCGCTCTGGACCCAAGAGGACATCGAGGCCTTCAAGGCCCGCTGGGCTGAGTACCGCAAGGCCAAGAACCGAGACCACGCCCCTCTGCGGGTCCGCGCACAATTGGTCCCTGATTCTAAGTGGGCGCGCTGGGTCCCCACGTTCGCTGACAATCACGTGGATGTACTCTCAGACCATTACTGTTCCAGCAACAAGATCGTGATCGAGGAGACGGGCGAGTCCGTGGGCGATGCCCACGTACTAGGCCAAGTCTACGACTACGGAGTCATCGCGGACGAAAAGTCACTGTCCAGGTTCGTCTTCCTTGACGACAACAAACTATACAAAGGAACTCCAGAATCAGAAGAGCACAGGGAGTTCATGACCAACATCCCGCGCTTGACGGCGCCGGGATTCGATCTGGACATGAAAGACTTCCCGCGCGCGGAGCGCGTGATGTCGTTGATCAACGACGTTGTGGGCGCCGACGGATTCAGGCTGCGTTGGTGCAGATCCGGAAAGCCAGAAGCGCCACGCTTCCACGGAGAGTTCGGTCCATGCGAGCCAGGCGCAGAAACGCCCGAACTCCTGCGCTGCATGCTGGGCTACTGCCGCGACGTGATGCAGAAGATCGGACTCCAGCCGCGCATTCCGCAGCCAGATCTCGAAAAGGACAAGGACGACGACGACGACAAACCCGGAACAAAGAAGAGAAGGGTCTCCACCAAGCCCAGCTACGAGTTCTGGGTCTTCTCTGACGATCCGCACGGCCAACAATTCGGAGCCGTCGACCTCTCGAACCTGAACAAGAGCGCCGCTGGTCGTGGCGGCATGTTCCGGCCCGATGGAGGCCTCCATAAGGAGAAGGTCCACAGGAAGACCCGCCTCGAAGGCGAGCCGCTCATGGGCAGCCCGATCCAAAAGGATCTCGTGACCCGCGGGGAGCGGCTGTTCGAGACCCAGCAGGCCGCGATCGGCAGGCCTGGACTGATCGCCGAAGCGAGATCTCGGGAGTCTGCGCGCAACCGAATTGCTCGCCCCAAGAGCGAGGTCGAGGAGCGACTGGCCGCTGGCATCGACAAGTGCAAGTTCACGAACGTCGCTGAGGTCTACCGCAGCTTCATGCCTTCGTCTCCGGACCAGCGTCACCTTCTACGCATGTGTACGGCCCGACTCCTGCACGGACAACTGCGTCTATCGTCGCGCCAGGTTCAGCACGTCGTCTACAAGAGCTTCGACCTGAAGGCGGCCGACAGCTGGAGCATGATCTCCCGTGACATCGAGGCCTTGAAGCGCGGAGGAAGCGGCGTCCGTCTGGGTGGAAAGAGCAAGATCCTGCGCGATTTCTTCTACGGGGGCTCGTTCTTGCTCGAGCTCGCGCAGGCCTACTACCAGGACCGCAAGAAGGAGCTCCCTGGACTAGACCTCAAGGATGTCATCCGTCAGCTCCTGCCCACCAAGACCTCCGACGGGGCTTCGGCGATGCAGAGGCAATCCGAACAGTACTGCCGCGGCGACAACCCGCAGTGTCCGGTCGACCACAGGTACCGCAAGACGCTCGAGGAGATGCAGCCCTGTGGCACGTTCACGCGCAGGACCTGCAGCTCGCACGGCCCGGGGAAGTACCGCTCCTGGCCCTGCGACCGGCTCCCGTGCATCCCATGCGCGGTCTTCTACTCAGACATGCTGATCGCCTGCCTACGGAAGAAGTGGGAGGGACACAAGCGATTCCTCTGGATCGAGAGCCCGGAGTTCAAGACCCGGAAGGAGCTGTGGGCCTGGAAGAAGGCGAACCAGATGAGCAAGAAGCTCGCCTTCCGCTGGCTGACTGCGACCCGCGGCCCTGATCGGTTCGTGATGTACCTGGTCACCCATGACGACGACAACACCTGCACGGCGCTCCTCGAGCACATGAGCGAGACCGTCCGGCAGAACGCGCGGATGCTCTCGCTCGACGAGGTCATGGACCGCGTGCGGGTGGCCTACCTCTCACCTCGGGTCGTAGCTGCCGGGCTGTTCTATACCAGCTGGGACGAGTTCTGCGCCTTCATGGACCAGGTCTTCCGCCAGCCCTGTACGGGCTCGTCGCGTCCCAAGCACGGCCGCCAAGGCCTGCCCTGGGTCACGCGCAGCCAGATGACCGCCGAGTACCGCCTCCAGAAGGGCACGCTCGAGGACGACCACCAGCACGGCGAGGAGTGCGGCGAGGAGTGCGAGAAGGCCGGGCTCGTGGAGTGGGAGACCTGGGATCAGGTCAGTCACTCCAGGATCTCCACCTCGAAGCACCCGCCCACCTCGAAGTCGATCCGGAACCAGATGCTCGCGAACCTGGTCCTCTGGCCCACACAGCGCGAGTGGCGCTACCAGCGCCTCAAGGAGAACGGCCAGTTCCAGCGCGCTGACTTCCAGAACGAGGCAGCGCAAATGCCCCCGCCAGACCCGTAGGCCCACCGCGTGTCGCCTGGCCAGGGTCCCGTCGGCCTGCCCAGGATGCGCGCTCCCGGCGAGGTTCTCGGTTCCAAGGTGCCGGCCAGCTAGGCCGGCTCGCTCCACGTACGGGCCCAGCCCGGAAGGGGCGCGCCAAACGATTCCGTTCTTCGGACGCCTGTTCAAGAAGTGCGTGCAGGCGCGCACGCGTGCGCACGCACTCACATTCGTTCCCACACGTACCAGTACTGATGAAGATGACCTCGGATGCAGTGGCTTCGACAGCACTCGAAGCCACCTGATATGCTCCGGACTCACTGGAGGCTTCGATGGGTCACGAACGCAACGTACGCCGGCTTCGTCGCCTGCGCCGGAAGCAGGGCCGGCTGACGCCGGCCGGGAAGTCGAAGAAGTACATCGCCGCCACGCTTCTGGCCGAACGCGAGGGCCGCGAGTCGATCCTTGAGCGCTTGCTCAAGAAGCGGCAGGGTCTCCTGGGCCGCGCAACCTAGCGTGGACGAACGGACCCGAACGCTTGAACGGCAGGCACTGACCGGAGACCGCGACGCCCT
>Ga0187892_10000743_pt1 | contig 81899 bp, 67 predicted proteins | sample MA1701073metaG_FD_139345 | JGI IMG/M metagenome (GOLD analysis project Ga0187892, IMG submission 139345) | Bio-ooze microbial communities from a basaltic lava cave in the Kipuka Kanohina Cave System on the Island of Hawaii, USA - MA170107-3 metaG ... | reverse complement strand
GGCTGGCTCGAGGTCACGGGCCGCGCGGGCGAGCGGCTGCACTGGAGGTTCGGGCCGCGCGACGCGGTGCCGCTCGAGGAGTGGATCACCCTCGGCGACGACGACGTGCGGCGGGCGGTGTAGGCCCGCGGCGCGCGACGGGCGCGCACCGTCGCGGGTTGCTGGCGCGCGCGCCGGCCCCCGAGGCCCCCTCCTATTCCTGGTCGAGCGCCGCGCACGCTTCGAGCAGCGCGTTGACCCGCGCCCGCTCGAACTCGCGGTGGAGGTTGCCCTCGACGAGCACGTCCCGGAAGACGACGGTGCTGTCGAGGACCACGAGCCCCGGACGCAGCCGCTCGATCCCCCTGCCGTCGTCGCCGAGCGTGGATCCCGAGCGGCCGCCCCGGTCGCCCTTGAAGAGGACCTCGCCCGACATCTGGTCGCCGCGCGCGCCAAAGCCGAGGATCGCCTCCTCGCCCGCGACGAGCTCCGGCTTCGTGATCGAGTCGCCGCGGAAGATGAAGCCGAGTTCCGGCGAATCCAGGGGCACGTCGTTGTTCACGCCCTTCCCGAACATCAGGATCGAGTGACCCGGCCGCTCCTTCACGTAGTTCTCGCCCTCGACGAAGAACGTGTTCGCGACCATCCAGAGGAGGAACCGGCTCTCGAGCCCGTCCTGGCAGAAGACGAGGCCGTGGCTCCTGAGCGCGCGCGCCCGCGCGACGCAGCGCACCGAGACGTCGTTCTCGAAGAACGCCTTGAGCAGGAAGGCCATCACGCCCTCGCCGCGCACGCCGTCCGCGATTCTCTGGTACGAGCCGGCGCCGGGATGCGGCACCGGCTGGAACGCCTCCCAGTCGAGCAGCTCCTCCTCCTTCGCGAACGTGTAGCGGAGCCGCACGTGCGCGCCGTTCCGCTTCAGCTCCGCGGCGTGGAAGAGGCCGACGAGGCCGGACGCGCCGTGGCGCGCGAGCGCGGCGAGCGCCTCGATCGCGTCGCGCCGGCGCGTCACGTAGCCGAGGTCGCCGTAGAAGCCGACGAGGTCCTGGAGCGCCCTCGCGGCCGGCTGGTGGCGACGCTCGTCGAACGCGCGGCGCGCGGTCACGAGCAGCGCGCGCGCCTCGGCGAGCCGCTTCACGTCCGGGTGCGGGGCGCCGGGAAGAGGGGGGGGAGCGGGGGGACCGCCCACAGGCCTCGCCTCCACGGGCTTCTCCGCGACCGTCGCGGGCACCTTCGCAGCCTCGTGCTGACGGACGCGGATGCGCCTCTCGAGCTCCGCCGCCTTCTCCGCGAGCGCTTGGGCGTAGGGCGCCTCGAGCTGCCAGCTCGAGCGGAGTGCCTCGCGCGCGCCGTCGAAGCGGCCCTCGTCGAGGAGCGCCGCCGCCTCCGCGACCCGGCGCTCGACCTGCTCCTCCTGCTCCGCCCGCAGTCCCTGGATGAGCGCGTCCGCGCGCTCGACCACGGCCGTGCCCGCCCACACCGACGCGCCACGTGTCGCGGCGCGGACCGCCTCCTCGTACCGGTGGGCGGCGCGCAGGCCGAGGACGTCGTCCGCCAGCGCCTCTGCGGCCCGGTCCACGCGTGCGGCGTAGAGGCGCTCAAGCTCGGCGCGCACGACCGGCGAGCGGGCGCCGTCGATCGCCTGCCGGAAGAGCATGGGCGCCCCGGAGTCGGGCGCTTCCAGGAGCGCGTTCTTCTCGGCCTCGGAGAGCCCCGGCGCGGCCGGCGGGAGCGGGGGAGGCGCCTTGAGCCGCTTCCCGACCTGCGCCCACCCGAAGTACGCGGCGACGAGGAGCGTGACGGTCCAGAGGAGGGGCCGGATGACGCGACTCATGCTTGGCCAAGGAGTTACGGCGACCCGCCCCGAGCGTACAGCCCACCCGCCGAAATGTCGATACTTGGACCGGCCGGAGACGGACTGTCCCGGAACCGAGACACTATGGCCAAGGCGATCGACCCTTTCGAAGAGTACCTCCGCAAGAAGAAGGTGGAGCTGCTCGAGCGGAAGTACCGCGATCCGGCGGACGAGGGGAAGCCGTCGGCCGAGCGGCCGGGGAGCATCCCTCCCGACGAGGATCCCGAGGTCGACGCTCGCCTCCGGGAGGAGGCGGAGGACTTCCTCCAGTCCGGCCAGAGCGCGGGCGTCCACGCGTTCCAGAGCGCCGAGGTCATCAGCAAGGACAAGGTGGAGGACCTGAAGGACGCGCTCGACGACGTCTTCGAGCAGGACGTGCCCGTCCCCCAGTCCGTGAACGAGAGCGACGACGCGGGCGACACGTTCGTGAGCTTTTTCAAGCAGGTGCAGGAGCAGTACGACGAGAAGCCCGTCTGCGACAACGTCGCCTGCCTGCCTCCGGACCCGGGGACGCAGGAGGTGGCGCCCGGGACGGACCTCGACGTGATGATGCCCGCGGACCTCCGTGGCGCGGCCGTCGAGGTCGCGCTCGATGACGAGGGCGCGGGCGAGGGGGGGGCCGCCTCCGACACGCGCCTCGACCTTGAGGCGATCCTCGTGGAGGGCGCGCGGAAGCAGGAGCTGGGCAAGCGCGTGGACGTCCTCTGCCGGCTCGTGTCGAAGCTCTGCGACCGGTTCGGCCTGCCCGAGAGCGAGATCATCGAGGCCCTCATCAAGGGCGGCCTCGAGTTCTAGCGAAGCCAGCCTCGCGAACGCGGCGACGCTGTCCCCCGACGCCCCCTCACACTCGGGCGCGCGAGTGCCGAAATCCTCATAGAATGCGCGCTGTGTCCCAGGAGCCCGCTCCCGTCTGGGCGAGGAAGGTCGGCATGGTCCTCCTCCTCGTCTGGGCGGTGATCTTCGTCCTCGGCGCGATCGGCGAGCTCTTCGGAATTCCGTTTTTGCGCGAGATCACCGATTTCAAGCGCATTTTCCTGCGTTGACGGGGCCTCTTTCGTGACACCGGCCTCCGACGTAAGGATGTGCATTTCCTCTCCGCGTTTCTCGACGCGCTGACGCCGCCCCTCTGCGTCCTCTGCCGCGGTCCACCGGGCGCGCTCCCGTGGCTCTGCGCCCGCTGCGCGGCGCGGCTCGATCTGGCCGGGGGGGCGGTCTGCCTCAGGTGCGGCGCGACGAGGCCCCTTCCCGCGCCGATTTGCGGGGCCTGCCCGGACTGGCCGGCGCGGTTCGTCGCGGCGCGCGCGGCGGCCCCGCACACCGGCACCGCGCGGGAGCTGGTGCACGCGCTCAAGTTCAAGGGGGTCCTCGCGGCGGCGAGGCCCCTCGGCCACCTCGTCGCGGCGGCCGCGCGGCAGCTCGCGCTGCCGGAGGGCGTCGCGGTCTGCCCGGTCCCGCTCCACTGGACGAAGCGGCGGAAGCGGGGGTTCAATCAGGCGGCCGAGATCGCGAGGGTCGCGGCGCGCGAGCTCGGGCTCGGCCTCGAGACCCGGTTGCTCCGGCGGACGCGGCCCGGGATCGGGGCGGTGCACCGGTCCGTCCGGGGCCGCGCGCACGAGGTCCGCGGCGCGTTTCGCGCGGTCGCCGCGGCGCGCGGCCGGTCGGTCCTCCTCGTGGACGACGTGTTCACGACGGGCGCGACGCTCGGCGCTTGCGCGCGCGCGCTGGCCCGGCGGGGCACCGCCGCCGTGTGGGCCGCGACCGCTACGCGCTCTCCCTCACCCCGGTGATCTCGAGGACGTGGTCGGCGGCCCAGATCCCCGTCTTCACGAAGAGGACGCCGAAGAAGAAGAGCACCGAGACTGCGGTGGTCTCGATGTCGGCCGTGATCTCGAAGAGCGCCTCGCGCTGGAGGTAGAGGCCGACGAGGAACAGCTCGACGAGCGCGGAGGCCTTGACCTGCGTCCGGCGGAGAGGCCAGAGGAGCACGCTCAGGGCGGCCCAGCCGAAGAGCTCGCCGCCGAGCGCGCCCTTGAGCGCAGCGCCGCCCGTCCCGCTTTGGCGCGCCCAGAGGAAGAGGGGCAGGAAGAGCAGGGTTCTGAGCAGGACGCCAAGGCCCACGGAGAGGAGCATGGGGCGCAGGAGGCTTTGGGGACCTCGGGCAGCCTCCCGATTCGGGACGGGCCGATCGAGCGCGCTCAAGCAGGTGGTACAAACCAGCCGATTCCCGAAACGGTGGAGCTCCGCGCGAGGCGCAGGCGTCCGGCAGTGACCGCAGGGGATCTCCACGTCTCTCTCATCGACGCCCCTGGGGGCAATGGATGAGCCGCTTCCTGGTCGCGCTCCTGCTCGCCGCCGCGACGGCATCCGCCTCGGGCGGCGCGAGGAGGACCCCTCTCGGCCGCCAGGTCGAGGCCTACGTCGCCGAGGCGGAGCTCGTGCCGCTGCCCGCCCCGTCCGAGACGTTCCTCTCCGCCGCCGCGCAGGGCGGCGTCATGGGCTGGGGGAGCTTCCGGCTCGACGTCTGGCTCCCCTCGCTCAGCGGGACAACGATCAGCGACGACAGCGGCAACACGATGGACGCGGACGACCTCGGCGTCGGCGACGCCGAGGTGATCGTCGTCCCGCGGGCGCTCCTGTCGCTCGGGGGCGTGGGCCTGCTCGTGGACGCCTACCGGTTCCAGACCGAAGGCGACGGCACGGTCACCGGCACGTTCACGTTCGGCGGCATCGACTTCACCGTGAACGAGGACGTCCACACCGACGTGGACATCACGAACATCCGCGGCCTGCTCACGGTGCCCGTCGTCAACACCGACTTCCTCCGGATCTCGCTTCTCGGCGGGATCTCGTACTACGACTTCAACGTGACCGTGACCGGCGAGGTGTCCGGCACCGGCAGCGTCTCGGCCCCCGTCCCGGTCCCGCTCGTCGGCGTCCTCGGCCAGGCGAAGTTCGGCCCGCTGCTCCTCGAGCTCGAGGTGAGCGGCCTCACCGCGAACTACGGCGACTTCGACATCAGCTACCTCGACGTCCAGGGGAGCGTCGGCGTCCAGTTCCTCAAGATCGTCGCGGTGCGCGCGGGTTACCGGCTGGTCGCGATCGACGGCACGATCGAGGGCCTCGACGTCGACGGCGTGCTTGACGGGTTCTTCGTCGGCGCCAGCCTGAATTTCTGACCGACGCCCGGAAACCCGCTCCGCAAGCGGCACCGGCCCCCGAGACCCCCCCTTTTCCGTGACACCAGCTCCCGACGTTATGTCTGGGCGGCCCGCCCCGTGCCCGACATGACGTGTCCTCTCATCCTCTGCCTCGTACTCCTCCTCACCCCGGAGCAGGACCCGCTGGCGCTCTTCCGCCAGTGGTGCCGCTCTCCCTCCCCCGAGTTGCGCCTCCAAGCAGTCCGTACACTGCGCGGGCAGACGGGGTCCGCGTCAAGGGCCGCCCTTCTTTCCCTCCTCTCCGACCCGCACACCGCGGTGCGCGAGGCCGTGCGCCGCGAGATCGTCGCGCGGCTGCCCGACGAGGGGCCGGACCTCGCGCGGGAGATCGCCGCCCTCAAGGACCCGAAGGCGCGCGTGGAGGGCGTGCGCGCGGTGGTCGCGCGGAAGGAGGACGCGACGCTGTTCGCTTCGGATCCGGATGCGGACGTGCGGGCGCGGGCGCTCGGGACCGGGCGCGTGGCGCGGCCGCAGGTCGAGCAGGCGCTCCGGAGCCGCGACGCGCGCACCCGCGCGCTGGCGCTCGAGCTGCTCGGCGAGCCTGGGCTCGCGCCGCCGTTCGCCGGCGACGCCGCCGAGGAGATGCGGATCGCGTGCGCGCGGGTCGCCGACGATCCCGCGACGCTCGAGAAGCTCGTCAAGGACCGCTCGTGGCGCGTGCGGCTCGCGCTCGCTTTGGCCGTCGAGCGGCGGCGCCGCAAGGAGGATCTCCCGCTGCTGGTGCGGCTCTTGCGCGACCCGCCGGGGCGCGTCAAGGCCCGCGCGGCCGACGCGCTCGAGAAGATGACGCAGCTCCCCTTCGGCGACGACCCGCTCAAGTGGGAGAAGTGGTGGGGGTCCGGGGGCCGGTCGTTCGAGCTGCCGGAGCCGAGGCCGCGGGCGCCACAGGGCCCCGGCCACAGCTCGGCACGCGTCGCGTTCCGGAGCATCCCGGTGCTCTCGCGCCGCTGCTGCTTCATCCTCGACGCGAGCAAGTCGATGACCGAGCCCGCGCCCGGCAAGGGGGGGAAGACGCGCTGGGATCTCGTCGTCGAGGACCTGCGCGCCGTCGCGGGCCGTTTGCCGGACGACGCGCGGTTCAACGTGGTCCTCTTCCGCACCGACGTGACGTCGTGGAGGCCGCGGCTCGTCCCGGCGACGCCCCCGGCACGCCGCGCGTGCTGCGATTGGATCGGGGACGAGAAGCCCGCCGGCTGGACGAACCTCTACGACGCCCTCGCGCTGGCGCTCTCGGACGACGACGTGGACGCGGTCTACGTCCTTACCGACGGCGTCCCGAGCCGCGGCGCGGAGACCGACCGCATGGGCATCCTCGGCGAGCTTGCCTACCTGAACCGGTTCCGCCTCGTCCAGGTGAACTGCGTCCAGGCCGGCTCGAAGGAGGGGCTCGGCAAGCGCTGGGAGGGCTTCCTCGACGACCTGGCCGCGGCGAACGACGGGGTCGCGGTGAGGGAGTGAGCACGCCGGAGCCTTGGACGGAACCAGCACCCGAAGCTCCGCTTCGCGGTGGAACCCTTTTCAGGAGGTGACTTGTGACGAGCACTCGTGTCCTGTGCGCTCTTGTGCTGTGCGCGGCAACAGCCGCGGCCGACCTGCTGCCCCCCGGCAGGTACACCCAAGAAGGCGAGGGCGGCGAGCATTCCGCGACCTCGTCGGTGGGCGGCTACATCGTTACGTTCGACGACCAGGTCTTCGTGTGGAACGGCAGCTGGTACACGAACGGCCTGTGCTTCCTCGAGTTCATCGACATCGGCGAAGGCGAGTACGGGTGGAGCCTTCTCGGCCCCGACTGCTGCGCCACGGGCATCGTGAAGGGTCCAGGCTAGGAAAAGGCTAGGAAAAGGCTAGGAAAGCACGGGCGGACGCAAGCGGTCGGCCCCGCCGACCGCCCTGGACACGCCGGGCGCTTGCGGCTCCGGACGCCGGCTGCACAATGGCGAGCGTGGGCGAGCGCCCGGCCGTCCTCCGGACCGATCTGCGTCCCGGCGATCTCGGCGAGATCGTCCGGCTCCACGGCGTCGTCTACGCGAGGGAGCATGGCTTCGACCCCACGTTCGAGGCGTACGTCGCCGAGCCGCTCGCGAGGTTCGCGATCTCCGCGTCGCCTCGCGAGCGGCTCTGGATCGCGGAGCGCGGCGGGGCGATCGTCGGGTGCGTCGCGATCGTCGGCGCGTCGCCCTTGGTGGCGCAGCTCCGCTGGTTCCTCGTCGATCCGTCCGCGCGGGGCTCTGGCCTCGGCACGAGGCTGCTCGAGGAGGCGATCGCCTTCTCGCGCTCGTGCGGGTACCGCTCGATCATCCTCTGGACCGTGAGCGCGCTGGCTGCTGCGGCGCGCCTCTACCGGGCGAAGGGGTTCCAGAGGACCGAGGAGAAGCCCATACGGCAGTGGGGCGCGGACGTGGTCGAGGAGAAGTACGAGCTGACCCTCTCTTGACGGGCCCTTGCCCCGCTTGCGGGGCCGGTTTCGGGCCCCCCGCCGGGGTCTTTTCTCGGGTCCTTTCCGGATGCCCGCACCGCTTCCGTCTGTCCCCCCGGGCCCTAGAATGCAGGGTCCAACTGTCCGGCAACCAAACCAAGAGGAGAACGATCCATGAAGCGAGGAATTGTGGTTCTGTCGATGGCCGCGCTCGTATTCGGCGCATTCGCGCTCGGCCGCGCGGGCGCCCAAGAGGGCACGGACCCGGCGCAGAAGGCCTGGGAGGCGCTTGCGGTGCCCGGGCCCGAGCACGCCAAGCTGCTCAAGGGCGTGGGCACGTGGAACTGCGAGTGCAAGTGCTGGCAACAGCCCGGCGGCGAGCCCACGGTCAGCAAGGGCAAGGCGGTCTGCACCGAGGCGCTTGGCGGCCGGTTCATCCGCGAGGACTTCGAGTGCGAGATGATGGGCAAGCCGTTCCACGGCATCGGCTACCACGGGTTCAACAACGCCACGAAGAAGTACGAACTGGCGTGGCTCGACAGCGTGGGCACGGGGATCATGCTCATGACGGGCACCGAGTCGGAGCTCAAGGGCTCCTTCGCGGGTCCCGGCGGCATCGAGATGACGATGCGTTCCGTTGTCAAGCCGGTGAGCGACGACCAGTTCGTGATGGAGATGTACAGCGACATGGGCATGGGCGCCGAGATGAAGTGCATGGAGCTGACGTACACGCGGGCGAAGTAGCCCCTCGAGCCCGATGAAACACGCGGGCGCGGCGGCCCTGGACCGGCTCGATCCGGTCCTCCGCCGCGTCCGCGCCCATCTGCAGCTCCGCGAGAAGACGCGCGGCGTCTTCTACCTCCAAGGCCGCGCCTTCCTCCACTTCCACGAGGACCCGAAGGGGCTCTTCGCCGATCTGCGCGTCCGCGACGGATGGCGCCGTGTGCGCGTCTCGACGGCCGCCGAGCGAGCCCGGCTGCTCCGGCGGATCGGCGCCTGCCTCGCCGGCGCTACCCGCCCGGCGTGAGCCCGAGGACGATGTCGAACTTCGCGGCCAGCTCGCCGACGCGCGACGTCTCGACCGGCGTGAACGCGACCACGAGCGCCGCCCTCGCCTTCGGGTCGCGGATGCCGCGAAGGACGCCGTCCTGCTCGACGCCCGGCTCCCCCTTGACGATGCACTGGGTCGTCAGGAGTTCCTTGCCGCCGCGCGTCACCTTGAAGTGGATGTGCGGGACGCGGCCCGGGTACGCGACCGGCTTGACCGTCCGGAAGTAGTACTCGCCCTTCGAACCGGTGAGAAACCGGCCGAACCCTTGGAAGTTCGCGTCGCGACGTTCACGGTTCGCGCTCCGCTCATGCAAGTACGCGCCGCGGCCGTCCACCTGCCAGATCTCGACGACCGCGTTCCGCACCGGATCCCCGCGCGCGTCGAGGATCCGCCCGCCGAGGTGCGTGACCGTCCCGACCGCCGGCGTGATCGCGTCGTTGATCACGAGCAGGTCGTTGTCCGTGTCGAGCGGCAACCGCGTCGGGTAGAACGGCCCCTCGGTCAGCGGCGGCGTCCGGACCAGCTCCTCCGCGAACGCGCCCCGCGGCCACGCGAGAAGGCCGAGCCCGAACGCGCCGGCCTTGAGCAGCGCGCGGCGCTCCATCCCCCCCATTCTACTCGCCGAAAAACCACCGCTCGAGCGCGGCGAGCTCGGCCGCCGTCGGCTTGAGCCGCGTGGGCGTGTAGTTCATCGACGTCCCGTCCCAGTACTTGCGCGGGTCGCCGACCTTCAACCGGAAGAACTGCCGTGTGAAGAGGTCCTTCACCGCCGGGTGGTCGTCCGCCGCGACGCGGTAGAGCGGCGGGCCGGTGTCGTCGGGAGATTCCGCGTCGTCGATCCGGTGGCAGCGCGCGCACTGGAACTTCTCCATCACGGCGAGGGGGGTGGGGGTGCCCGCGGGGGCGGGGGACGCTTCCTCGACGCGCTCCGGCGCCCGGGCGAACGATGCCGCGGTCAGCCCCGCGATCACGAGGACGATCACGGCCGCGACCGCGATCTCGGGCTTGCGCCGCGCGGGCTCGCGCGCCTCGCCGCGCGCGAGGAACGGGAGGCCGATCGCGAGGGTCACGAGGCCGAGGGGCAGGAGCCCCGCGACGAGGAACGTGTTCCCGGGGATCCGGTGGAGCAGCTCGTTGACCCAGAGGAAGAACCACTCGGGCCGCGCGTCGGGCGGCGCGGACCCCGTGAGGTCCGCCTCGGGGCCGAGCCCGGGCGGGAACAGGATCGCGCAGAGCGCGAGCAGCGCGAGGACCGCGATTGCCGCCCGCGCATCGCGGGTCGGCGCGAGCTCGCCGTGCAACCGCTTGACCCTCGCGACGAACGCCGCGACGAGGAAGACGAGCGCGGCCGGGAGCACGACCGCGTGCAACGCGTAGAGGCGCGTGAGCGTCGCGCTCGAGATCACCTCGCCGCCGCGGATGGCCGAGGCGATCGCGTCGCCGAGGAACGGCGTAGAGGCCGCGACGCCGTCCATCACGCGGAGGCCGGCGAGCGCCCGCTCGTCGCCCGCGAGAAGGTAGCCCGTGTACGCGAATCCGAGGAGGACGAGCGCGGTGCAGCCGCCCAGCACCCAGAGCGCCCGCCACGGCGGCTTGTACTCCCCGTGCCAGAAGAGGCGCGCGGCGTGGAGCCCCGCGAGCACGAGGGCGAACGTCCCGCACCAGTGGTGGAGGCTCCGGAGGAACTTCCCGAGCGCGAGGGTCTCGACGTGCGCCACGGCGTCGTGCGCGGCCTCGAACGTCGGCGCGTAGTGGAACGCGAGGAAGGCGCCCGAGAGGAGGCCACCCGCGGCGACGAGGAGGGCCAGGTGCCCGAGGTTCGGGCTCGCGGACCTCACGCGCGCACCTTGACCCGCCCGTCCTCGACGCGCGTCTCGAGCCGCGCGAGCGGCCTCGTCACCGGCTTCTTCACCGGCTCGCCGTCGAGGGAGAACGCGCCCCCGTGGCACGGGCACGTGAAGGCCCCCGGACCCCCTCCCATCCGCACCGTGCAGCCGGCGTGCGTGCACGTCGCGTCGAGCGCGATCACGGTCTCGCCCCTGCGCACGAGGAAGGCCGTCCTCTCCCTCTTCTCCCAGCCCGCCTTCACCGGGAACGAGAACCGCCTCGGCTCGCCGTCCGGGAGCGCGTCGAGCGGTCCCGCGTCGATCCAGGCGCGCGCGCCGCGGGCGCCGAGGAGCGTCGCGATCCCGGGGATGCCGAAGAGTGCCCCGACGAGCAGCCCGAGGAAGCCGCGCCGGTCCTCTCTCACGAGAACGTCGTCGTGTTGCCCGAGAGGCCGAGCTGCGCGAGCGTGACCGTCCGCGTCGGGTCCGCGACGGCGTGGCCGAGGACGAACGGGTGGCTGCCGTGCTTCCTCGCGATCTCGCACGCCATGTCCACGTCTTTCGGCGCGACGGTGATGCAGAGGCCCGTGCCCATGTTGAAGACGCGGTACATCTCGGCGATCTCCACGGAGCCGGACTTCCGGATCAGGTCGAAAATGGGGGGCGGCGGGGGCAGCCGGTCGAGGACGAACCCGACGGGCGCGGCCACGCGGCAGAGGTTCAGGAAGCCCGCGCCCGAGATGTGGCAGAGGGCCTTCACGTCGAGCTTCTCGAAGAGCTCCATCGCCTCGGCGACGTAGATGCGCGTGGGCGCGAGGAGCGCCTCGCCGACGGTCGTGCCGAGCTCCTGCACGTGCGTCTCCACGTCGTACTTGCCGCCGTCGAAGAGCGCGCGGCGCGCGAGCGTGTACCCGTTGCTGTGGACGCCCGAACTCGCGAGGCCGAGGACCACGTCGCCGGGCGCGACCCGCCGGCCGTCGTTCAGCCGCTTCATGGGCACGATGCCGACCGCCGTGCCGACGAGGTCGAGGCCCCGGCCGGGCAGCACGCCGCGGATGATCTCGGGGAGCTGCGCCGTCTCGCCGCCGGGGATCGAGATGCGGGCCTGCCGTGCCCCCTCGGCGAGCCCCTTCGCGACCTCGGCCAGGAGGCCCGGATGGAGGCGCTCGACCGCGATGTAGTCGAGCATCGCGACCGGCTCCGCGCCGATGCAGATCATGTCGTTGACGTTCACGGCGACGCAGTCGATGCCGATCGTGTCGAACTTGCCCATCTGCTCGGCGACCAGCACCTTCGAGCCGACGCCGTCGGTGCAACAGGCGAGCGCGAGATCATCGTTGATCCGGAGCGCGCTCGCGTAGTAGCCGTGCTCGAGGACGGAGCGCCCGAGGCCCGTCCGCAGCTTCATCGTCGGCGCGAGGACGCGAGCGAGCGCGTCGGTCTCGCGTTCCACCTGCGTGGTGTCAACGCCGGCGCGGGTGTAGGAGAGTCCGCCCATCGGGATCGATTCTCGCCGCGCCCGGGGCATCGGTCAAACGCGGTCGCGTTACCGCGCCATGAAAAGAGATGATGAGGGGGCGCGGGGGCCGTGCCATCCTATGCGGATGGGCCTGCGCGCGGAGCTGACCGGACGGATCCTCGGCCTCCCCGGGGTCGAGCTGCGCCGTTCCCGATTCACGGGCGACGAGGCGTTCTTCCTCGGCACGCGCGAGATCGCCCACTTCCACGGCGAGCGGGTCCTGGACATCCGGCTCACTCGGGCTCGGATCCGGGCGCGGGGTGAGCCGCGCGCCCGGCGCGACTGGATCGAGTTCCCGTTCGCGCGTCGCGCGGACCTCGACCGGGCCTTGGACCTCGTGCGCGAGGCCGTCCTTGCCGACTCCTGACGGCCCCCGAAGCCCCCTCCCATCACTCTTGGTTGTGGCCTCCTGCTCCCTCTGGTACTCGTAATCCATGAGGGCGGCATTCGCGTTTCTCCTTCTCGCCGGCGCCGCGACGGCGCAGGACGAAAAGAAGGTCGCGGCCCTGCTCTTGCAGGCGAGCGCCGAGCACGAGGCCGCGAAAACGCTCTGGAACAAGTTCGTGTTCGGGGCGAACGACGCGACCGACGCGGAGCTCGCGGAGATCCTCGCGCACTACGACAAGGCGATCGAGCTCTGCCAGAAGGCGTCGGAGTCGGGGGACTCGGGCGAGGCGGACACGATGGTCGTCCGGCTCGCGCGGCGGACGGCGCAGCTGCGCGCGACGCTCTTCGCGCGGCTGATGCGCGTGCGCGCGGAGGAGGCGAAGAAGGCGAGGCCGCCGCCCGAGGCGAAGCCGGAGGAGCCGAAGCCCCCCGAGCCCGAGACGCCGGACGGGGAGCCTCCCGAGCCGCCGCCGGCCGCGGAGCCGGCGCCCCCTGCTGCGCCGGAGCTCGCGGCCCTGCCCGAGCTCGAGGAGTCGAAGGAGCAGCGGTCGCGCGGGATCCAGAGCGCGCGCGACTTCCTCATGAACTTCTACTTCTCGAACCGGCGGCGGGACGCGCTCATCGACACGTGCGTGCGCTGCAACGGGAGGGGGATCGTGCGCCTGCCGCACATCGACCCGGAGACCCAGAAGCCGGCGAAGCAGAACTGCGGCGGCTGCCGTGCCACCGGGTATCACTTCAACGAGCCGGTCGCGCGGAAGGGGTTCTGGCTCTGCTGGTCGCCGCTGCACCGGATGGACGGCCAGGAGAAGGCGCAGTGGGAGCATGACGTGATGACGTTCAAGAGCGACCCGCGCCAGATCCCGGAGTTCCTGACGTCGCTCCGGATCACGAAGCTCGACTACCACGGCCTCTGGGCGGAGGTCGAGTGGGAGGAGAAGGGCGCCACCGCGAAGGGCGAGAAGTTCACGCGCGAGATGAACCGGAAGCTCATCCGCGCGGGCCGACAGTGGTTCTTCTTCGATCCCGAGCGCGACCAGGAGATGTTTGCGGGGAAGCCGGAGGCGGACTAGAAGCCTGGCGGCAGCGCATAGGAATCGAACCTACCTACCGGGCTTGCGCCCGGCACATCGGATTTGAAGTCCGTGGGGGGCACCAGCCCTCCGACCGCTGCCGTATTGTCTAAACTCTTGCGGGATCGAACCTTGTACCCGCACCGAGCCATCCGCGCAAACCCGTGCCGAGGCCCCGTGGCGCCGTCGGTGTCAGGAGAGCCCTCGGCCGCACCCGGGCGCGATGCGGACTAACGGGCGTCGCGCAGAAGCCACGCGCGTAGTCCCTGCATGAGCCGGATGGCGGTCGGCTGCCTCCTCCTCGCCTCGCTCGCGCGGGCCGAGCCGGACCGCGCCAAGGAGATCGACGCCTACCTCGCGCGCTGCGAGCGGTTCGGGTTCTCGGGAAGCGTGCTCGTCCTGCGCGACAAGAAACCAGTCATCGAGCGCGGCTGCGGCCTCGCGGACCGGGAGCGCGGCGAGCGCGCGGCGCCCGACACCGTCTTCGAGATCGCCTCCGCCACGAAGCCGTTCACCGCCTGCGCGATCCTGAAGCTCGCCGAGATGAAGAAGCTCTCCCTCGACGACCCGATCGGGAAACACCTTCCCGACGTCCCCAAGGACAAGCAGGGGATCACGATCCGCCACCTGCTCTCGCACACGTCGGGCATGTCGAGGATGGGGGGCGGCGGGGGCGGAGACGCCGCCGCCGCGGCAAGGAGCTACCTCTCGAAGCCGCTCGCCCGGAAGCCCGGCGAGGCCTTCGAGTACTGGAACGGCGGCTACGCGCTCCTCGCGGCGATCGTCGAGCAGGCGAGCGGGCAGTCCTACATGGACTTCTGCCGCGAGCGCCTCTTCCGCCCGGCAGGCCTCGAGAACACCGGCTTCACCGGCGACGCGGATTTGGCGAAACAGGCGGTCGGCTACGACGGGGGGCAACCCGTCCGGCAAGCGGCCGGGCACCCGTACGGCGACTACGGATTCCAGTACCGCGGGATGGGCGGCATCGTGACCTCCGTGCAGGATCTCCGCCGGTTCCTCGACGCGTACGAGAACGGGACGATCCTCTCCGCCCAGAGCCGCGAGCTCATGGAGACCAGCGTCACGAAGAACTACGGCCTCGGCTGGGGCATGGCGGAGACCAAGCGCGGCACGCTCCGGATCGGACACGGCGGCGATGTCCGCGGCTTCCACGCCGAGATCGAGCGCTTCCCCAAGGAGCGCGCGGCCGTCCTCGTCCTCTGCAACGTCGAGGGCATCCCCCTCTGGACGATCGCATGGAACCTCGAGGCGCTGCTCTTCGGCGAAGCGCCGCCCTACCCGATGCCGCCCGCCGCCGTCGACCTTCCCCCCGAAGCGCTCGACCGTCTCGCCGGCCGGTACGGCGACGTCCTCGTCGAGCGCCAGGGGAACGGACTGCTCGTGCGCGGCGGGCCGGCGGCGAAGTTCGCAAAGGAGATCGCGGCGGCCGAGGCGGTGGTCGAAGCCGTGCGCCGCGGCGACGCGAAGCCGGTCGCCGCCGTCCTCATGGAGGGCATCCCGAAAAGCTGGCCGACCACCCTCGTGAAGATGATCTGGCCGGGCCACGTCGAGCGCTTCGGCGAGCTGAAGGAGGCGAAGACGCTCGGCGCGTCGGAGCTCTCGCCCGGCCGCGTCCGTGTCCTCCTCGAGCTCCGGCACGAGAAGGGGACGCCCTGCCTCGAGATCGTGTTCCAGAAAGGCAGGCTCAACATCTTCCGCCTCGACGCGACGCGCGAGGGCGTCGGCACCTTCTACCTGCCGACCGGCCCCTCGAAGTTCGCGGGGTTCTCCTGGGACGGCGAACAGCCGCCCCCGCTCCGCTTCGAGGGGGAGGAGCTGGTCCTCCCCGGCGTGCGCGCGCGCCGCTCCCCGTGATGTGGGGGGGCTTCGGGGGCCATAGGGATGCCCCTTGCGGAAGGTCCTCGAGCGCCGTTATTCAAGGGGGGATGCGCCGGAGGTTCCTGCTCCTCGGAGGCTTGGCCCTCGCCGCGGGCGCCGACACGGCCCCCGAGGCCCCCCCCGATCCGCCCGGCGTCGACGCGGCCGTCGCCCGGGGCGTGAAATGGCTCCGCGACGAGCAGGACGCCGCCGGCGGCTTCGGCACGGGCCCCGGCGAGACGGCCTTGGCACTGCTCGCGCTGCGCCACTCGGGCGTGCCGGCCATGGACCCCGCGTGCGCGCGCGCGGCGACGCGGCTCGCACGGCAGCTGCCGGACGGGACGGTCTACGGCGCGGCGCTCGGGATCCTCGCGCTCGTCGAGCAGGGCGAGCACAAGGATGAAGTCGAGCGGCTCGTCCGGGACCTCGCCCGCGGCCAGTGCAAGAACGGCCAGTGGACGTACGCGTACCGGAACACGGCGACGAAGCGCGGCGGCGACAACTCGAACACGCAGCTCGCGTCGCTCGCGCTCGCGGTCGCCCGCGCGCGCCGGATCGCCGTGCCCGACGAGACCTTCGCGCGGCTCGACGCGTTCGTCGTGGGATCCCAGAACGCCGACGGCGGGTTCGGCTACTCGTACAACCAGCGGTGCAGCTCGTACGCGTCGATGACCGCGGGCGGCGCGATGATGCTTGCGCTGTGCGGGCCCAAGGACCGCGCCGAGGTGAAGCGCGCGTTCGCGTGGCTCGCGCGCGACTTCGACCCCGCGAGCAACCGCGGCGCGGGCGTCGCCTTCGGCAACGCGAAGGGGCGGCGCGGCGACAACTTCTGGAAGCACTATTGGCTCTGGTCGCTCGAGCGCGCGTGCGGCGCCGCGGGCGTGAAGGACCTCGAGGGGCAGGACTGGTACGCGCTCGGCGCGCGCCACCTGCTCGACCGGCAGAAGGAGGACGGCGGCTGGCGCGACCCCGAGCAGCCGCTTCAGGCGACCTGCTTCGCGCTCCTCTTCCTCAACCGCGCCACGGTCCGGTCGCTCACGCCCGCGCCGGTCACGACCACGCCGGGAGGAAGCTGAGGGGGCCTCGGGGGCCGTCAGCGGAACCCGGCCAGCGCTTGTTGCGCAGCCGCGCGGAGCGGCTCGTCCTTGCTCTGCGCGGCGATCCGCAGCGTCGCCACCGCGGCCTTCAGTTGAGGCGCGTTGGGCAGCGGCATCGCGAGCGGGCGCGCGATGCCTGCGGCTGCCTCGAGGCTGAGGAGCATGCACGCGGTGCTGTGGCACGGGCCGCGCCGGTTCTCGGGGAGATCCCAGCTGCCGTCCTCGCGCTGGCTTGCACAGAGGGTGGCGATGAGCTCGTCGGACTTGCGTCCCGCATACCACCTCGCGCGCGCGGCGAAGAACGTCGACTCCGGGTTCTTCGCCTTCTGCTGGACCCCCATCTCGAGCGCGGTGTGGAGGGCGGTGTCCGCCTTCGGGTCGCCCCCGGCCACAAGCTGCACGAGCGCCTCTTCCCCGAGCGGGAGCTCGGCGCCCTCGACCTTGAGCGAGCCCTGCCCGAAGAGCCCGGCGAACCCGGCCTCGGCGATCCCGAGGGCGCGCCAGCCGTACCCACTGGGTCCGGCCCCGTGCCGCAACGCACGCGCCTTGAGCGCGCGCTCCGCGGCGGCCCGGCACTCGGGCTCGCCGGTCACCCGCGCCCCGGCGCAGAGGGCGGGGAACACGCCCTCGACGCTGCCCGCCGGGACATGGAAAGGCCCCTCGACGCCGTCCGCGGAGGCGAGGCAGCGCAGCCCCACGCGCACGCCGGTCGGCGGGGGGCCGTCGCCGGTCTCGAGCATCGCGAGGAGGACGAGCGCCGTGAGCCGTGCCCGCTCCTGCGCGAGGTCAGAGGGGTCCCCGGAGCCGAACTCCCACCATCCGTCCGGCCTCTGCTGCCGCTCGAGCCACGCCGTGCCGGCCTTGATCGCGCGGGCCGCGTCCGCGGGCACTTCCGGCGCCGGCCGATCGCGCTCCGCTGCGTCACGTACGATCCGGCCGAGCGCGAGCAGCGCCTCGTGCTGGTGGCCGCGCTCCGGGTCGTTCGCGAGGTGGATGAGGCCCGGGATCGCGTCGTGCGCGCCGCGCCCGATGCCGCCCAACGCCCGCGCGGCCTCGCGGCGGACGCCGGTGTCGGCGTCGTGGAGAAGCTCGACGAGCTGCTTCACGGCCGCCTCGCCCCCCGGACCCGCGGCGCCGAGCGCCACCGCGGCCATCGCGCGCGTCTTCGCGCTCCCGTCCGCGAGCGCCGGCAGCGCGACGACAACGACGCGCGCGCCGAGATCGAAGCTCACCCCCTCGAGCAGGAGGCGCAGCGACGGGTTCCCCCCGGCCTCCCCGATCAGCCTCGCGACGGCGGGCGGACCCGCGACCACAAGCGCGTCCCGCGCGGCGAACCGTTCCGCGGGGGTGCCCTTGCCGAGCTCGATCAGCGCGGGGATCGCCGCGCGCGCCGCCTCGGGGCCAGCCTTCGCGATGCCGCGCGCCCGGTCGATGCCCGCGTCGTCCGCCGCCGCCGCCACCGCGAGCGCGAGCAGGATCGCCGCGCGCATCAGTTCCTCAGCCGGGCCCGGACGAGTTCCCGCACCTCGGGCTCGGCCATCTCCTCGAGGCGGCTGCGGATCTGGCGGGCAGCGTCCATGCCGCGCAGGTCGCCCGCGGTCGCGCGGCAGTGGGCCTCGTCGAGGCGCGCCTCGAGCGCGCGCAGGACGCGCAGCCGGCTCGTGTGCACCGAGAGGCGCGCGACGCCGAGGCCGAGCCAGAGCGGGAGGTAGAGCGGGTTCGACGCCGCCTCGCCGCAGATCGCGAGCGGCTTCTTCGCGCGGCGGGCAGCCTCGGCGATCGCGTGGAGCGCGCGGATCATCGACGGGTGGCAGAGGTCGAAGTAGCGCGTCACGCGCGCGTTCGTCCGGTCGACCCCGAGCATGTGCTGGGTCAGGTCGTTCGTGCCCACGCAGAGGTAGTCGGCGGTGCGCGCGATTTCGTCCAGCTGCATCAGCGCCGACGGGACCTCGACCATCGCGCCGAGCGGCGGCACGGACAGCCCCTCCTTCCGGAGCAGCTCACGCACGGCGCGGAACTCCTCGACCGAGCCGACCATCGGGACGAGGACGCGCGCGTTCGAGCCCTCGACCGCGTGGAGGATCGCGCGGGCCTGGGCGCCGAGGATCTCCGGGTGGTCGAGCAGCAGCCGCAGCGACCGGTAGCCGAGGAAGGGGTTCGGCTCCGGCGCCTGGCCGAGCGCCGGGACGAGCTTGTCGCCGCCCGCGTCGAGGAGCCGGAAGGTGACCGGCAGCGGCGCGACCTCCTCGACCACGCGCCGGTAGAGGACGTACTGCTCGTCCTCGCCCGGCAGGTCCGGGCGCATGAGGAACCCGAACTCCGTCCGGTAGAGGCCGATGCCGTCCGCCTCCTCGGCGCGCGCCCGCACGGCGTCGCCCCAGAGGGAGACGTTCGCCTCGAACCGGATCCGCCCCTTGCCCGCCCCCGGGTCCGTGAACTTCGTGCGCAGCGCCTCGACGCCCGCCGCCGCGGCGCGCGTCGACTCGGCCACGAGCGACGGCGGCGGCCGGAGCACGATCTCGCCGGACGCCGCGTCCACGAGGACGAGATCGCCGTCCTGCGCCTCGTGGATGAAGTCGCCCAGGCCGACCACGAGCGGCAGGTCGAGCGAGCGGGCGAGCAGCGCCGCGTGCGACGTCGCGCCGCCGCCGCCGGCGAGGATCGCGCTCACCCCCTCCGCGCAGAGCGAGACCATGCGCGACGGCGCGAGCAGCGGCAGGACGGCGACCCGGCCCTCGAGGGTGATCGTCTTGCGCTCCCCGGGCGGACGGGCGTTGCGCAGGAGCCGCGCGGTCAGGTCGCGCACGTCGTCGGACCGCTCGCGGAAGAAGAGGTCGCGCAGGTTCGCGAAGCGCGCGACCACATCGTCGCTCACCCGCAGGATCGCCGCGTACGCCGACGTCCCGCCCCCGACCGCCCCGCGCATCCGTCCCTCGAACGTCGGGTCCTCGAGCATCATGAGCTGGACGCTGAAGACGAGCGCCGCCTCCTCCGCGTTCCGGTCGCGGAGCCACTGCTGCATGTTCAGCAGCTCGTCGCGGGCGCGCGCGAACGCGTTCTCGAGCCGCGAGATCTCCTCCTCGACGCTCCTCGCCGGCGGAGGCTCGCGCGGGACCCGGTCCACGAGCCGGAGCACCGGCCCGCCGACGACGCCGGTCGAGCAGGGCGTCCCGTGGTAGCGGCGCGGCCCCGTGTCGGGCGCCGGCTGGACCGCCGTCGGTTGCTCGCCCGCGACGAGCGCGAGCAGCCGCGCGTTGTCCACGACCGGCGCTACTTGCGACGCGATCGCGGAGAGCGCGCGCACCTCGTCCTCGGTGAACCGGCGCAGCTCGCGCGTCTGGATGTAGAGCACGCCGATCGGGAGCCCGCGCACCTGGAGCGGCATCCCGAGGAACGAGTGGAACGGCTCCTCGTGCGTGACCGCGAGGTACTTGTAGTGCGGGTCGCGCGGCGCGTCCTCGACGACGACCGGCCCCATCTTCTCGAGCACCAGCCACGTAAGCCCCTCGCCCTTCGCGAGCCGCGCCTTGCCGACCGCGTCGGCGGAGAGCCCCTCCGTCGCCGCGAGCGTGAGCGTCGTGCGCGCGCCGTCCAGCAGGTAGATGGCGCACACGTCCGCGCGCAGCCGGCTCGCGATCAGCCGCACGACGCGCACGAGCACCTCCTGGTGCGAACGCGCCTCGCCGATGATGCGGCCGATCTCCGAAAGGAGCAGCAGGTGCGACAAGCGCCCCAGTCTAGCCGGGAAGGGAAGGGGGGCTGGGGGGAAGGGAACCGGAAAGTCCTACCGGAAGGGAGCGAGCGGGGCCGGGCGCACTTCCGGGTCGTCGAGCGTGCCGCGGACGCGCAGCGGGAGCAGGCCGGGGACGACCAGCGCGTTCACGGTGCCGTCGAGCCCCACCTCGATCTCCTTGACGCGGATGCCGAAGGGCCTTGCCTCGAGCTCGAACGGCTTCGGGCGGATCGTGCCGTCGCCGACGTCGAACGTCACCTCGAGGTCCTTGAACCGGAAGGGCTCCCGGAGGATCGCCTTGTCGAGCCTCAGGGAGAGGAGCGGGAGCAGGATCGAGTTCTGCACCTCGATGTCGTAGAGGTGCGCGCTCCCCGCGCCCGCGAGCGTCCTCAGGATCGCGACGTCGGTCGTGTCGTCCGCGGCCAGCTTCAGATCGACGTCCGCGCGCCCCGTGAGCGCGCCCGCCTCCTTCCGCACGCGCAGGAAGGGGATGACGAACGAGAGCGGCCGTCCGATCCGCTCCGTGAGCACGAGGCCCTTCGCGTGGGCCTCGCCTTCCCACGCCATCCGCTCGTCCTTGGGCATGAGCCTGCCCGCCGCCCGGACGGTCCCGCCGTGGAGCCCCGCGACGAGGTTCCGGACGACCAGGATCCCCTCCTCGAGCGCGACCTCGCCCTTCGCGTCCTCCCAGACGAAGGGGCCGAGGCTCCACCGCGTAAACGTCACCTGTCCCTTGAGGCCCGTGGGGGGGCGCTCCGCGACGAGGCCGTCGAGCCGCCCCTCCACGTCGAGCCCGACTCTCTCCCACGACGTCGCGCCGACCCTCAGGCTCTTGCCCTCGACTCGCGTCCGCAGCACGTAGGCGCCGGAGCGACCGCCCCCCAGCTCGTGGACGACGAGGTTCTCCGCGAGGATGTTCCCGCGTTCGGCTTGAGACGCGGTCAGCGAGAGGTCGGTACGCACGTCCTCGAGCGCGCCCTTCGCGAGCCGCCCCTCGGCGCGCGCGAGGATCGCCGCCTTCCGGAGCCGGCCGCCTTGGACGCGAACCGACTCCGAGCGCAGCGACGTCGAGGCGACGAAGTCGCCATCGGGACCGAGGTCCACCGCGATCTCGTCCACCACGGCCTCGCCGCTTCCCTTGAGCATCGGCGCGTACGGCGCGATCTCCTCGAGCCGGGCGCGGCCCTCCAGCCTGAGGGTGAGCCTTTGCCCGAGCGTCCCCGCGCCTTCGAACTCGGTCGCCCGGCTCGTGAGCCGGACCCTCCGCAGCGTGACCGTCCCGTCGGCCGGCAGGGCATCGAGCTCGAGCCGGGCGGCCCGCGGCGGGACGCGTTTCCCGTGGACGACCATCGACGCGTCGGTCGTGCGGAGGTCGATCCCGAGCCTCCAGCGGCCGTCGTAGCCCCCGACCACGTCCGCCGAGACCTTGCCTTCGGGCGCGAGCCGCGCGACCTCCGGCGCGAGCGCCGCGACACGCTCGAGCGAGGCGACGACCAGGAGGCGCCCGGAGCAGCTCCCGTCGCGGCCGAGGGAGAGGTCGCCGAGACTCGCGCTCACGCCGAGGCGCTCGAGCGCGATATCGGGGGCGGCCACGAGCCAGCCCGCGTCCTCCTCGCGCGCCGTGAACGCGACGTGGACCCGCTCCCGTTCGACGCCGCGCCCCTTGACCTTCGCGGTGAGACCCGCGGACTCGATCGTGCCGCGGACGTTCCACGGCGCCCTCGAGAAGCCCGCGCGGAGCTTCAGCGGCCCGGCGACGTCTACGGGGAGGAGGCCTGCGAGGAGCGGCTGCTGCTCGATCGCCGCGACATCGAGCTCGACGTCGCCCTGGCCGTCCGCGTACGAACCCTTGAGCGCGAGGCCGTCCGCGGTCGCGCGCAGGGTCGCCTTCCCGTCGCGGTAGGCGCCGTCGGCGGAGACCCGCGCGAGGTCCCACGCGCCGTCCCCGGTCTCGACGTGGAAGCCGTCGATCGTCGCCGTGCCGGAGATCCCGTCGTTGTCGCCGGTCGCGTCGATCCCGACCTGCCCCCGAAGCCCCCTCACCTGCCTGAGCCCGAGGAGGCGCGCGTGGAGCGGGTTCAGCGCGAGCGTCCCCTTGACCTTGCCGTCGGCGCGGACGTTCCCGCTCCTGAGCCCCGTGACCGTGCCTTCCGCGGCGAGACCGTCGAGCTGCGCGCGGGCGACGCGGAGCGTGTCGCGGTCCTCGGAGAGCGCGGCGTCCACGTGCAGCTCGCCGCGGTCGATCGCGAGGTCCTCGGCGAAGAGGCCGCGCGCGAGGAGCCCTTCGACCGTCGCGTCGGCCTTGAGCGACCGGTCGAGGAGCTCGAAGGCCTGCACGCGAAGGCGGCCTTCGAGTGACGCGCCCTCGCGGAGGATCGGCCGGAGGTCCTTCAGGTCGACGTCCGCGCGGCCGGAGAGGCGGAGCTCGGCCCCGACCTCGCCCTCGAGCGAGACGCTGCTCTCGAACGCCTTCGCGGTGAGGCTGCGGATCGCGATCGCGCGGCCTTTGACCGTCACGTCGAAGCGCGCGTCGAGGTCGGGGGTCGCGAGCGTGCCGGAGACGTCCGAGCCATTGCCGCGGAGGTCGACCCGGAACGGGCCCTTCATGTCGAGGCCGAGCGCCTCCGGGGGCGCCTGCGCGGTGACGTGGACGTCGCGCGGCGGCCACGCCCCGCGGCCGTCGAGCGAGAACGCGCCGGACGCGGTCCGGAGCGCGACCGCCTCGAAGGCGACCCCGTCGCCGTCCCGGCGGACGCGGCCCGAGAGCTCGGCCCACGCCTCGTCGATCCGGCCCGCGCTTAGGCCCGCGGCGCGGAGTTTCACACTGGCGCCGTCGGGCGAGCCTTCGGCGTGAAGGTCGAGCGTGCCCTTGAGGCCGTGGACGAAGGGTTCGAGGAGCGAGAGGTCGATCCCCTCGACGTGGACGATGCCGGTGGGGCCTTGGGGCCCGAGGCGGAGGGCGATGTCCGCGCGGCCCGGGCGGCCGGCGACGTCGAGCGCGGCCTTCACGTCGAGCGTGGTCGCGGTGGGCGTCGAGTCGAGCCGGAGTTCCATGTCGCGGACGCCGACCGTGACGAGGCCGTCTTGCGCGTCGAGGATCACCGGGTCCTCGCGGAACGGGTCGATGGGCCGCGGCTGCGGGCGGCGGACGAGCCGCTGCACGCGGATCGAGGCGTCGGTGAGCGTCAGGCGGAAGGGCCGCGCCGCGCGCTTCGGTTGCGGCGGCCTTGGCTTCGCGAAGCCCGCGACGAGGTCGTCCACGTTCGTGCGCCCGCCCGCCTGCTCCTCGAGCCGCACGACGAGCCCGTCGATCGCGACCGCGCTCGCGCCCGAGAGGACGAGGCTCGGCAGCGCGTCCTCGAGCCGGACCGACGCCGCCTCGAGGAGCGGTTCGTCGAACTCCGCCGTGCCGTTCCGGACGACGAGGCCCGTGACCGTGACGCCGGAGGTCCAGCCCGCGTCGAGGCCTTGGACCTCCACGGGGCGCCCGAGCGCCTCCGAGATGCGGCCCGCGACGAACCGCCGCGCGACGCCCGTCCTCGCGAGCAGCGGCGCCGCCGCGACGAGGAGCGCGACCGCGACGAGCGACACGAGGAGGATGCGCCGCCGCCGCGACACGGGGCGGTACTCTACCAGCGGGATGCGCCCGCGCTCGCGTGGTCCCGTCCCGGCGTGAGGGGTCTAGGGAGACGAGAACCACCACGCGGCATATCCCATCGGCGCGCTCAAGTGGACGAGGGCGACGATCCACTTCGCGCCGCGCGATTTCGCCCTGCCCACGGCGAGAATGCCGATGCCGATCGTGAACAACAGGAAGAAGGGTCCGAGGACGATGGAAAAGAAGAGCGGGATGCCGAGTGTGGAATAGACCCAGTCCGGCAGCTGGAAGTGCGCCATCACGAACATCAGGAGCACGGGGAGCCATGCGGCGATCCCGACGCCGCATAGGCGGAAGGTGCTCTCGGGAAGCGGTGCCCAGGCGAGGTCCGTGCGCGGCCGCGGGCCGGGCAGGCACCGGCAGAGGACCAGGACCGCCGCGCCCGCGGCGACAAGGAGGACGGCGTAGCGCCACGGCGACGCGGCCCGCAACCGCTCCGCGTCGCGCGTGAGCTCAACGAAGGTCCCGACGACCAAGCCGAGGACTGCGGCCGAGAGCAGGAATCCCGCCATCCGCACGCGCGCATCCTAGCTCCGCTGCCAACCTGGAGGATACCGGGCGCGTCGGCCGACCATTCGCGAAATCCGCCCGGGCGCTCCCGATCCGCCTGGAGCCTCGATGGGCCTGCGATAGGCGAGAATGCGACGCGTGGAAGCCGTGTACATCCTCCTGGGCGTGATGGCAGCGGGTGCGATCTGGCTGTTCAACTCGGCGGTGCGGCTCCGGAACCGCGCGCGCGAGGCCTTCTCGGGCGTGGACGTCCAGCTCAAGCGACGTCACGACCTCGTGCCGAACCTCGTACGCACCGTCGGGGCCTACGCCCGCCACGAACGCGAGGCGCTCGAGGAAGTGACGCGGCTGCGCGGCGCCGCCGAGGGCGCGACCGCGATCCCCGAGCGGGAGCGCTCCGAGCGCGGCCTCGGGCAGGGGCTCGACCGGCTCCTCGCCTTCGTCGAGCGCTACCCCAACCTCAAGGCCGACGCGAACTTCCGCCGGCTTCATGGCGACCTCGTGGAGGTCGAGGACCACCTCCAGTACGCGCGGCGCTACTACAACGGCGCGGTGCGCGACTACAACACGCGGATCGAGCAGTTCCCCGCAAGCCTGCTTGCGGCAGTGCTTCGGTGGCGTCCGCTCGACCTCTTCCAGGTCGCGGAGGCCGAGGAGCGGGGGGCCCCGCGCATCCAACGACAGGAGCTCGCATGACCAGGTTCCTTCTCGCGCTCTCCGTGATCGCGGCGACCGCGCAGGCGCGGTCGATCGTGATCGACGACTTCGCCGCGGAGATCACCGTCTCCGCGGACGGGTTCGTCTCCGTCACCGAGACCCTCCAGGTCTCCTTTGCCGGCTCGTGGAACGGGATCTACCGGTACATCCCGTATCGCTACACGTACCCGAACGGCCTCCGCGCGACGCTCCACCTGGAACTCGAGTCGGTGACCGACGGGCAGGGCGTGCCGCTCTGGCACGAGACCTCGCACGAGGACGGCGATCTGCGGTTGAAGATCGCGGTGCCGGGCGCGCAGGACGCAACCCGCACGGTCGTGATCCGCTACCGGTCTCGGAACACGATCCGCAGCTACGACGAGGACGCTGGGTACGCACAGCACGACGAGCTCTACTGGAACGTCACCGGGAACGGATGGCCGTTCCCCATCCTGCGCGCGTCCGCGACCGTCCGGCTCCCGGAAGGGGTGCAATCCCCCGACGTGCGTTCCGCGGCGTTCACGGGCCCGTACCGGAGCCGCGCGTCGGAGCAGCGGACCGAGACGCTCTCCGACGGGCGACTCCGGTTCGTGACGACCGCGCCGCTCAGGGAGCACGAAGGGCTGACGATCGTGGTCGGCTTCCCGACGGGCTTCGTGAAGCACCCGACGTGGAGACAGGAGGCATGGTGGCTCTTCGCGGCCAACTGGGGGGTCCTCTTCCCGCTGGCCGCGGCGATCGCCTGGTTCGTTCTCTGGTGGCGCCGGGGGCGCGACTCGCTCAGGGCGGCGACGATCATCCCGGAGTTCGAGCCTCCCCATGGCCTGCGTCCGAGCGAGATCGGGGTCGTCGCCGACGACCGGCTGGACGCGCGCGACGTGAGCGCCTGCATCGTCGACCTCGCCGCCCGCGGCTACATGGACATCGACGTCCGGGGCAAGGAGCCCGTCTTCCGACTGAAGAACACCGCGTGGCGCAAGGACGGTCGCCTCACCGGATACGAGACGACGATCCTCGATGCGCTCTTCAAGGACGACCGGGTGATCGGGTTCGCCCGTCAGAGCCGGCTGGGGAAAGCGATGGAGGGGATCCGCAACGCGATCTACAAGAGCCTCGTCACCCAGCGCTTCTTCCGCGGACGACCCGACGAAGTGCGGCAACGATGGCTCGGGTGGACTTGGGCCGTCTTTGTCGCCGCGGCGATCGCCGGCGTGATCTGGGCGACCTGGTGGGTCATCGCGCTCCTCCTCGTGCCCTGCGCGATCGTGATGTTCCGCTGCGCCGCGCGCATGCCGCAGCGGACGGAAAAGGGCCTCGACGCCCTGCGCCGGATCCGCGGCATGGAGGACTACCTTGGGACCGCCGAGAAGGAGCGGCTCAAGGACATGCCGCGGAGCCACTTCGAGCAGCTCCTGCCGTACGCGATCGCGCTCGGGGTGCACGACCGCTGGACGGAGCTCTTCGAGGAGATGTTCACAGCGCCCTCGTGGTTCGTGGGCGCGGAGGGCACGACTCTCCCCGCGAACTTCTTCCGATTCGTGCGATCGACGCGCGTCGCTACCTTCTACACGCCGCCCCGTTCGCACATGTCGGACGGCGGTTTCGGCGGCGGCGGCGGATGGAGCGGCGGGAGCGGCTTCAGGGTGGGCGGCGGCTTCAGCGGCGGCGGATTCGGAGGGGGCGGCGGGGGCGGCTGGTAAGGCTGGCACCCCGGGAGGGACTCGAACCCCCAACCCCCGGATTAGAAATCCGGTGCTCTATCCAGTTGAGCTACCGGGGCGTACGGTCATCGTACCTCAGCCCGGGCGGGTGATCCCGACGATGCGGTCCGGCGCGACGTCGGCGAGCGCCTGCTCCGCGCCGTCGGGCCAGACGACCGTGAGGCGGTCCACCTGCTCGACCTGGCCGAGTCCGAAGTGGAAGCGCGGGTCGCTCGTCGCGAGGTAGGAGCCGCCCGCGACGAAGTCGCGCGTCCATCTGCGTCCTCGCGCCTCGACGACGACCCGGCGCGCGCCCGGCGCGTCCACCGTGAGCCAGTGCCCCCGCCGCTCCGTCTTGTTGTGCAGCACGGTCGGGGGCGCGTCGATGTTGCTGATGACGAGGTCGATGTCGCCGTCGTTGTCGATGTCGCCCGCGGCCACGCCGCGGCTCGACTTCGACGCCAGAAAGCCGGGCCCCGCGTCGCGGCTCGCGTCGGCGAAGCGGCCGTCGCCGCGGTTCGCGAGCAGGAGGTTCGTCTGGGCGTAGCTCGTCGCGGCCTCCGGCACCGCGTCCGCCTGCGGGTAGATGTGCCCGTTCGCCACGAAGAGGTCGAGGTCGCCGTCCAGGTCGAAATCGCCGAACGCGGTGCCCCACGAGAGCGGCGCGTACGTGGGCCCCCGCACCCCCGCGGCCTCCGACACGTCGGCGAAGAGGCCCTTGCCCTCGTTGCGGTAGAGCGTGGACGAGTCCTGCGCGAAGTTCGTCACGAAGAGGTCCGGGTCGCCGTCCTCGTCGTAGTCGCCCGCGCTCACCCCCATCCCCGCCTGCGCGAGCCCGTTCGCGTCGAGCGCGGCGCCGCTCCAGAGGCCGACCTCCTTGAATCTGCCGCCCCTCTCGTTGCGGTAGAGATAGTTCGGGTTCGAATCGTTCGCGACGTAGAGATCGAGGTCCGCGTCCGCGTCGAGGTCGAGCGCGACCACGCCGAAGCTGAAGTACGCGCCGACGTCCGTGAGCCCCGCCTTCGCGGTCGCGTCGGCGAACTTGCCGCCGCCGAGGTTCTCGAAGTACGCGTTCCGCTTCCCCTCGAGACCGAACGGCCCGAGCATCACCTTCACGCCGTGCCAGTCGAGCGTCGGCTTCGCGCGGAGGACATCCTCGAGCGTGGCGTCGATGTACGCGGCCACGTAGAGGTCCTCGTCCCCGTCGCCGTCCGCGTCGAAGAAGACCGCGCCCGTGGACCAGCCGTCGATCCCCGGCGGATCCTTGGCCCGCGCGAACGTCCCGTCGCCCCGGTTCACGTAGAGCACGTCGGGCCCGAAGTTCGTGACGAAGAGATCGGGGTCCCCGTCGCCGTCGACATCGCCCGTCGCGACGCCGCACCCCCAGCCGTCGTCGCCGACGCCCGCCTTCTCGGTCACGTCCTCGAACGTGCCGTCGCCGCGGTTCCGCCAGAGCGCGTTCCTCCCCTTCTCCTTGACCTCCGCGCCTTCGAGCCGCCACCCGTTGACGAGGTAGAGGTCCAGGTCGCCGTCCAGGTCGTAGTCGAAGAGCGCGAGGCCGCTCCCGCCCGATTCGAGGATGTGGGGCTTGTCGCGCCGCCCGCACCAGGTCACCGTGTCGACGCCCTTCACCTCCACGAAGTGGAACGCGGGCGCGGGAAGGGGAGGGGGCGCGGGGGAGGGGTCCGTGCCCCCGCAGCCCCCCCCGATCAACAGCGCGACGAGCGCGCGCCTCATCCCCCGAGCAGCGCGGTCGCCACGGCGCCGAACTCCTCGAGCGCCTTCTTCCGGTCGGCGTCCGTCGTGGCCTTCAGGTACGCGGCAGAGGCGGCAAGGCACTTCTTCTTCGCTTCGATCGTGACGACCACGTAGCCGGCCTCGTAGATGCCCTTCGCCTCGCCCTCGGCGTTGTGGTGGTGTCCGCCTTCGAGGAGCCGCTTGCGGATCCCCCCGACCGCGTTGTCCCCCTCGTTCGCGAAGAGCGCCATGTGGGCCGCGGCGGCTTCGTGGTCGCCGCTCTTTGCCGCCGCCATCGCCGCGTGCAGGTGGCCGTCGAGGATCGTCTTCACGATGCCGGTCTCCGCGTTTTTCGTCGCGAGGATCGCGTCCGCGATCGAGTTGTAGGTGTCGACCTCGGGGCGCGGGGTCTCCTGCGCGAACGAGAGAAGGGCCATCGCCGCGAGGGCGATCGAGACATGCATGCGCTTCATGGGGCCTCCTTGGATGCGGCGCGATTCTACGCCAGCGGCTACCTGCGGCGCCGGATCTCGCGCGTGAGCGGCGGGCCGCCGCGGAAGCGGATGTCCTTGCATTCGATGGCCGCGAGCGTGTTGACCATGTCGACGACGCCCTGCCACGGGACCTTTGCCGAGGCATCGATCTCGTAGGCGTACTTCGGCCCGAGCGCGCGCACCACGGGCTTCAATCCCTCGGACGACGAGGCCACGTTCTGGCCGAGCGTGTACGAGAGCTCGTCACCTTGGCGCCGCACGCGGATCTTGACCGTCTCCTTGGTCGGCTCCAAGGTCATCCTCTCCCCCGCGCCGCGCGGCAGGAACGCCTGGAGCTTGTGGTCGAAGCAACGGAAAGGCAGACACATGAAAAAGATGATCAGCAGGAACGCCATGTCGATGAGCGAGGTCATCTGCAGCTGATCGTCCTCGGGGCGCGGCATGCGTCGCATGGGGGATACCTCCGGGCAGGTGCGGACGCGCGCGCAGGGGACGCAGGTAGGGTAGCACGAAGAGGGGCCCCGTCGAGGAGACCCTCTTCGTGCGGTGGTCGGGGAGGTGGGAGTCGAACCCACACCTGAACCCCCCAAAGGTTCCGCTCTACCGTTGCAGCTACTCCCCGGGGCCTGCCATCGTACCCGCCTTCGCCGCGCCGCGCGCGGCCTCGGCGAAGCAGGCCCGCCTCGCGGTGGACCGCCGTCCGCGCCGCGCTGCCTCCCCGCGCCCCCCTGACTCCCCACTACTGGGCACGTCGAGGCATGACATGGGGCGGCGCCTGGCCGACGAAGCTCCGGAGGAGCGGAGGCGGCTTGCGCCTGTCGGGAACGGGGGAGACACTTGTGCGGATGAAAGTCCTCGTGATCGGCAGCGGCGGACGGGAGCACGCGCTCGCGTGGAAGATCAAGCAGTCGCCGCGCGTGCGCGAGGTCTACTGCGCGCCCGGCAACGCCGGCATCGCCGCGACCGCGCAGTGCGTGGACATCGGCGCGACCGACATCGACCGGCTCCTCTCGTTCGCCCGCGAGGTGGGGATCGACCTCACGATCGTCGGGCCCGAGGAGCCGCTCTGCCGCGGGATCGTGGACCGGTTCGAGGCCGCGGGGCTCCGGATCTTCGGGCCGAGGAAGCAGGCGGCCGAGCTCGAGGGCAGCAAGGTCTTCAGCAAGCGGATCATGACCCAGTACATGATCCCGACCGCGAACGCGCGCACGTTCGACGACCCCGAGCGCGCGCGGCAGTACCTCCAGGCGGCCGACTACCCGATCGTCGTCAAGGCGGACGGGCTCGCGGCCGGGAAGGGCGTCTTCATCGCGACCGACTTCGACGACGCGTGCCGCGCGCTCGACGCGTGCATGGTCGAGAAGACGCTCGGCGAGGCGGGCCGCCGCGTCCTCGTCGAGGAGTACCTCCAGGGCGAGGAGGCGAGCGTGCTCGCCTTCACCGACGGCAAGACGATCGCGGTCCTGCCGACCGCGCGCGACTACAAGCGGGCATTCGACGACGACGAGGGGCCGAACACGGGGGGCATGGGGGCCTACTCCCCGTCCGAGCTCACGGACGACCTGATGGACCACGTCGTCGGGCAGATCCTCGTGCCGACCGTCCACGCGATGAACCGCGAGGGGCGACGGTACAAGGGAATGCTCTACGCGGGCCTGATGATCACGAAGGGCGGCCCGAAGGTGCTCGAGTTCAACGTCCGGTTCGGCGACCCCGAGGCCCAGCCGGTCCTCATGCGGCTCCGGTCCGACCTCGTCACGCTCCTCGAGGCAGTCCTCGACGAGCGGCTCGACGAGGTCGACCTCGAGTACGACGACCGCGCCGCCTGCTGCGTCGTGCTCGCGTCCGAGGGCTACCCGGGGCCGAGCCGGCTCGGCCGCCCGATCTCCGGGCTCGACGCGGTCGAGACCGGGCCCGACCTCCAGGTCTTCCACGCGGGCACGGCCCGGCGGGGAGACGAGGTGGTCACGTCGGGCGGACGGGTCCTCGGCGTCACCGCGCTCGGCAAGGGTGTCGCCGACGCCCGCGACCGCGCCTACGCCGCGTGCGCGAAGATCGCGTGGGAGGGCTGCCGCTACCGGCGCGACATCGCCGGGGGTCGGTAACCGGGGGGACGCCGCGCGCGTTATCAACGGCATGCCGCGACTCCTCCCGCCTGCGTTCGTCCTCATCGGGCTCCTCGGAACCGCGAACGCGGGAGACGAAAAGAAGCCGGCGGCGAAGCCCGCCCCGACGCGCTCCTCGGACACGGGCAACGCGACCGGCGACCGGGTCGATCGCGAGAAGTCGATCGCGAACCTCCTCCTCTCGCGCCGCCTCACGGTCAAGTTCGAGAAGGCGACGCTCGACCAGTTCGTGGCCCACCTGCGCGCCGCGACCGGGATCAACATCTTCGTCCACAAGGGGAGGATGGCGAAGGACGGCGTCGACCCCGACGCGATCCAGATCGACCTCGACGTGCACGACGTCACCGCCGCGGACCTCCTGAAGCTCGCGTTCGCAGGCGTCGACGTCGGCTTCCGGATCGAGAAGAACGTCCTCATCGTCACGTCGAAGAAGGACGCGCGCGGAAAGCCCGTCCTGCGCATCTACAGCGTGGCCCACCTGCTCATGCCGATCCGCGACTTCCCCGCGCCGGACATGAACGTCTACCCGAGCAACTATGAGCCGCCGGAGCCGCCCGAGCCCGAGGTGACACAGACCTACGAATCGTCGGAACAGCTCGCGGAACTCGTGCGCACGTTCACCGGCGAGGGGACGTGGGAGGACGAGGGCGTGCAGGTCACCGTGTTTCGACGCCACCTCTTCGTCCGCACGTACCCGTCCGTGCACGCGGAGATCCAGCGCTTCCTCGACGAGCTTCCCGGGTAGGAGGCTGCTGTTGGACCCGCGTTCGGGCCCCGACGCGCCCCTCCAGCCTCCAGCCTGCAGCCTCCCCGGTTAGCATCTACGTGCGTTGTCGGAGCACGAGCAGGCCCTCGAGGTCTTCCGGAAGTTCCTCAAGTCGAAGGAGCTGAAGATCACGCGCCAGCGTGAGATCCTCCTGCGGCGCATCTTCGAGTGGGAGGTCCACTTCAGCGCCGAGGACCTCGAGGACCGCGTCAAGGGCGACGGGATCTCGAAGGCGACGATCTACCGCACGCTGCAGCTCCTCTGCGAGTGCGGGCTCATCGCCGAGGTCGCGCTCAAGGACGACCGGCGGATGTATGAGCATACGTACGGCCGCGACCCGCACGACCACATCGTCTGCGTCGACTGCAAGAAGGTGTTCGAATTCGACGGCCAAGCGCTCGCGCGCATCGAGGCGGAGATCGCGAAGCGCCTCGGCTTCGCCCCGATGGGGCACCGCCTTCGCATCGAGGCCAACTGCGAGGCGCTCCGGCGGACGGGCAAGTGCGACCGGCAGGAAATCCGGCTGAGCTAGGCGCCGACGAGACGTTCATGCGCGCGGCCCTCCGCGAGGCGGAGGAGGCGGCGCGCCAGGACGAGGTGCCGGTCGGCGCGGTGGTCGTCCACGGCGGGCGGATCATCGGCCGCGGGCATAACCAGCGCGAGATGCTCAAGGACCCGACCGCCCACGCCGAGATGATCGCGATCACGCAGGCGGCGGCGGCGCTCGACGGCTGGCGGCTCGAGGGGACGACGCTCTACGTCACGCTCGAGCCCTGCCTCATGTGCGCCGGCGCGATCGTGAACGCCCGGATCCCGAGGGTCGTCTTCGGCGCGAAGGACCCGAAGGCGGGCGCGTGCGGGTCGGTCTACCAGGTCGGCCTCGACGCGCGCCTGAACCACAGGTTCGAGACGACGCCGGGCGTGCTCGCGGGCGAGTGCGCGGCACTCCTCCAGGCGTTCTTCGCGAAGAAGCGCGACGGCTGAGCCGGGGGGCGGGGGCGCGGGGGAGGGGGGCGTCGGCGAGGCCGGGCGCCTACTTCATCTCGACCGGGACCTCGATCTCCGAGGGCACCTCGCGCACGATGCCCTCGAGCTTGCCGTCCGGCGCGAACATCAGCTTGAACTTGCTCCGGCCGCGGCTCATCTTCACGTGGTACGCGGTCACCTCCCGCTTGCCGTCGCGGATCTCCTCCCACTTCGTCGCCTGGCCGCCCGAGAGCGCGGACATGGCGTGGCTCCTCACGACCTCGGGGACCTTGCTCGCCGGGATCTGGATCTCCTCGCTGTAGAGGACGCCGTCCGGCGTGAACATCGCCTCGACCTCCATCCCGTTCACCTTTCGGGAGAGCTCGTAGTAGAGCTTCCCCCGATGCGACTCCTTCTCCGCGTCGTCGAACGCGCTGCCGGGGTGGAGCCGGTCCATCGCCTTGCGCACGGCCGCCGGCACGCGGTCCGGGGAGATGTGGTACTCGACCTCGGTGTGGCGTCCGGACGCGTCCACCTGGACCTCGAGCGTCTCCGCGTCCACGGCGCTGCTGTTCTCCCAACGGGCGTGGCCGCCGCCGCGGCAGGCCGGGAGCACCGCGAGCGATGCCAACACAACGGTTCCGAAGAGCCTCCGCATGGTTCGTTTCCTCCGTGCCGGCAGGCCCGCCCGGCCCGCCCAGCACCATTTTGCGACTTCCTTGCCAGTCTCGCCATCGGCCTCCCGCCGCGCTCGCCGGGCCACCACGCGCGTCCGTGCCCCCGCCCCCCGGGGGATTGCGGTCAAGGGCGCCCGCCAAAGAACCGATAGGAGGCCGCCGGGCCACACGGACCCCGCGAGGTACGGAGATGCTCAGAGCCGCAATCAAGCACGGCATCAGCAAGGCCCTCTCGTCGAGCGCCGGGTTCGAGGTCTGGGACTTCGAGATCAAGGAGGAGCAGCCTTCCCCGGACCGGGTCACCGTCGAGATCCGCTACCGCTACCAGCCGAGCCTCTTCTTCACCGCGGCGATCACCGCGAGAAGCGTCGGCGGGCAGGTCCCGACCCACGAGATCAGCGCCGAGGCCGTGCCGGGCGAGGTCGGGGAGAAGGAGGCGCTCGCGCTCGCCGGGCGGCAGGAGCTGTTCAAGGCGATCGAGCGGTGGACCGGGCGGATCGAGGAGGAACTTTCGGCGCGGCCCTCGAACCGCGTGCTCGCCGCGCAGCAGAAGGCGATCTCGTATCTCGAGAAGCACCTGCTGGACATCCCGGACCAGCGGCTGACGCGGGACCAGATCGTCGAGTACCGGCGCCGCCTCGAGCGGCTCGAGGGCGCCGTCATCGAGATCCGCGCGCCCCGGAAGGAGAACGCCAACGGCACGCGCGCCGAGGTCGTGCGGCAGGAGTTCGCCGCTCTCCGCAGCCGGCTCGAGGTCCTCGGCGAGCGCAGCTTCCTGCACGCCGTGCTGGTGCGGCTCGTGAAGTACTTCTGGGACGACGAGAACCTTCGCATCGTGGAGGCGGGCAGCCGCGCCGCGCAGGATTTCCTGCGGGACGACGACCATCCGCTCGCGCAGGCGGAGAGGGCCCCTGCGCCGCTGGCGGCGCGCGCCGCGTCGAAACCCGAGGCGGCGGCGCGGAACGCGACGAGGCCGGAGCCGCCCGCGGCGCGGAGCGCTGCCAAGGCCGAGCCGCCGGTCGTCGAGTGGGGGCCCGGGCCGAAGTCCGACGTCCGCGCGGAAGCGCGGGCGGCGGCGAGCCGCGCGCCGGCGAAGCCCGAGGCGGCGCGGAAGCCCGCGCCCGCAAAGCCCGAGGCGCGCGCTGCGAAGCCCGACGCCGAGGCCGAAGCGAAGAAGCCCGAGAGCGCGACGACGCCGCCGGCGCGGTTGCGCGCGGCGTACAAGCCCCTGCGACCCGGCCGCGGGTAGGCGGGCACGTCCGCTCGGCAGGCGCCTTGCCCCGGGAGCGAGAATCCGGGCAAGGAGAGCAACATGAAACGTTGGCAGGGGTTGGCCGCGACCGTTCTCGTCGCGGCCGGTGCGGCAGGGTGCGGCGCGGCCGCGGCAGAGGAGCAGAAGGCCTCCTACGAGCACGGCGTCCTCGGGTGGATCCACTACCGGGCGGCGAAGGAGGAGCGGGAGCGATACTCCTGGGCGACAGCCGCGGAGGAGATCGAGCGCGACACCGCGGCGGCGTTCTTCGGCGCTCTGGGCGTCGCGGCCGACCAGCGCCGTTCCGCCGCGGACCGCATTTCCGTCCTCGACCACCTCGCGGCGGCAGGCTGGCAGCTGGTCGATCGCGCCGACGTCGGCTACGCGGATGCGGGCGGAAGCGTGTTCGCCGAGCATTATGTGCTGCGTCGGCGGCGCTGAGGCTCTCCTCCGGAGGGCCTTCTTGGGTTCCCCGAGCGGGCGGCCTAGAATGCGCCCCTGAGCCGCGGGGGCGGCAGGAGGAAGGCGCTTGTTCAAGAGGCTGATCCCCAGGAAGGACGTGTTCTTCGACCACATGGAGAGCCTTGCGACGAAGGCCGCGGAGATCGTCGGCGCGTTCCGCGCGCAGCTCGACCACCAGGACGATGCCCAGGCCCGCTTGGCCGCCGTCAAGGCGATCGAGCACGAGGCCGACGGTATCCTCCACTCCACGATCGAGGACCTCCACCGCACGTTCGTGACGCCTCTCGACCGGAACGAGATCAGCACGATCTGCAAGCGGCTGGACGACATCATCGACCTCGTCGAGGGGGCTGCGATGCGCGTCTACCACTACGAGATCCGCGACGTGCGGGCCCCGCTCCGCGCGCTTCTGGGCGTGTTGGAGCGCCAGATCGTGGCGCTGCGGGAGGGGCTCGCGGCCCTGCACGACCTCCGCCGCCCGGAGCCGCTGCGCGAGTGCATCGTGAAGGTCCACACGCTCGAGAACGAGGCGGACGACATCCTGCGGCCAGCGATCGGCAGCCTGTTCCGCGAGGAGAAGGACCCGCGCCTGATCCTCAAGTGGAAGGAGATCTACGAGCACGTGGAGAAGGCGACGGACCGGTGCGAGGATGTCGCCGACCACATCGAGAACGTCCTCCTCGAGTACTCGTGACCGATGTTCGAGCTCGTGATCCTGACCATCGGCCTCGCGCTGGTCTTCGACTTCTACAACGGGATGAACGACGCGGCGAACTCCATCGCCACCGTAGTCTCCACCCGCATCCTCACGCCGCGCCAGGCCGTCGCTTGGGCCGCCTTCTGGAACTTCGTCGCGGCGTTCGTCTTCGGCACCGCGGTGGCGAAATCGATCCACTCGGGCATCCTGAGGATCGACACCATCTCGCAGGTGACGGTCCTCGCCGCGCTGGTCGGCGCAATCGCCTGGACCCACGCGTGCACGCACTGGGGCATGCCGATCAGCGTGTCGCACTCGCTCATCGGCGGTCTTGTCGGCGCGGGGCTCGTGCGAGCGGGGTTCGACCCCGGCGTCCTCCAGCTCGGAAAGATCGCGACGATCGGGATCTTCATCTTCCTCGCGCCGCTCCTCGGCCTCGCGGGAGGGATGGTCCTCATGGTGGTGGTCTACCGGCTGTTCCACCGCGTGACCCCGGGTCGCGTGGACCGGGTGTTCCGGACGGGACAGCTCATCAGCGCGGCGGCGTTCAGCCTCGGCCACGGTGCCAACGACGCGCAGAAGACCATGGGCATCATCACGATGGCGCTGGCGGCCTGCGCCGACACGCGCGAGCTGGTCGTCAAGGCGGGCCAGTTCCACGTCCCCTACTGGGTCGTCCTCTCGGCGCACGCCGCGATCGCCGTAGGCACGCTCGTCGGGGGCGCCAAGGTCATCCGGACGATGGGCGCGCGCCTTACGAAGCTCAAGCCCGCGCAGGGGTTCTGCGCGGAAGGCGCGGCCTCGATCCTCCTCTTCGGCACGGCGCATGTGGGCATCCCCGTGAGCACGACGCACACCGTCTCCGGGGCGATCATGGGCGTCGGCGCCGTGAAACGCTGGAAGGCCGTGCGCTGGGGCGTCGCGAAGCGGATCGTCTGGGCGTGGGTCCTCACGATCCCGTGCGCGGCGATCGTGAGCGGGCTCGCGTACGCGCTCCTTGACCTCCTTGGACTCGTGCGCTGGGCCGAAGCGGTAGGATGACCCTGAGGGAGGTGACCGTGGCGACGACCTGGATCCTCGTCGGCGACGCGAGCCGCGCCCGCATCTTCGCCTTCGACAAGGAGGACGGCCCTTGGGTCCTCGTCGCGGAGATCGACCACCCGCCTGGCCGCGCGCGGACGAGCGATCTCGTCACCGACCGCGCGGGACGCCAGCGCGAGATCGGCCCGCCGCTCGAGGGCCGCACGGACCCCGCGGAGCAGGAGTCGCACCGGTTCGCCGAGAAGCTCGGCCACCTTGTCGGGAAAGGCTTCGACGAACACCGGTACGCGCGGCTCCTCCTCGTCGCGCCGCCCCGCTTCCTCGGCTACCTCCGCGGCGTGCTGCGGGAGCCGGTGCTGCGCCACGTGGTGAGGAGCACCGACAAGGACTACACGCACCACGAGGTCCGCGAGCTGCGGCGGCTTCTCGACTTCCCTCCGGAGCGGAAGTAGGGGGGCCTGGGGGGCCCGCCCTCGCGCCGGGGACGGCGCTACGGCGGGCAAGGCCGCACCCCTTACCCTCGGCGCGAGCGGGCCGCCTTCACGGGCTTCTTGGGTGCGCGCTTCGCCCTCTTCGCCTTGCCGCGAGCGGCCATCTTCCGGATGTAGCTCGCGGCGTCGGGCGTCTTGCAGCTCGTGTCGCCGTGGTCCACCTCGACCTTGCCGATCGTGCCTGCCGCCTTGATCGCGCGCTGCCGGAGCGCCGCGCGGGACCCGCCGATCGCGATGAGCGCGGCGTTCATGCAGTGGCGCACGTAGTTCGGCGCCGTGGCGATCCCGCGCTCGACCTCGTCGAGCCGCGCCGCGAGCCAGTCGTCGCCGGCCCTCTCCCCGGTGGCCAGCGCCGCGACGACGACCCAACCGGCGGCGGCGGTCCACTCGTCCCGGTCGCGCCGCCACGTGTCGGCGAGCGCGGCCGCGTGGTCGGACCCGGCGGCGACGCGCCCGACCGCGTCGTTGAGGAGGCGGTAGCTGGCGGGGAGGAGCCAGCCGTCGAGCTCGTCGCGCGAGAGATCCTTGGGCTCGACGACAAGCGTCGCGAGGATGCGCGCGTCGTGGTTGCCGGTGATCCAGAGGGCGCGGGCGAGGTCCGTGTCGCGACCGATCCGCTTCTGGATCTTGTAGAGGTCCGCGTACGGGACGCCGAGGACGGGCGGCGGCACGCCGTGGCGCACCCAGGTCTTCCGGTGATCCTCGTGCGCGCAGCTCTCGAGCGCGTCCATCGCCTCCCGGAGCGTCATACGCGGAGTCTATCAGAGCTCGATCGCGTCGCCTCGCCGGGGGAGCTGTGCCTCCCGACCGAAGCGTTCGCGGATCGAGGCCCCGAGCGCCGCGCGCGGGCCGTCCTCCCCGTGGGTGAGGACGACGCGGGTACTGTCGCCGATCGCGGATCCCGCCCACGCGAGCAGCTCTCTCCGGCCCGCGTGCGCGGAGAAGCCGCCGAGCGTGAAGATGCGCGCCGCGACCCGGATGCGCTGGCCATAGATCGTCACGTGGCGCGCGCCCGTGATCAGCGCGTGGCCCAGCGTGCCCTCGCCCTGGTAGCCGACGAAGACGACGACCGTCTCCTCTCGCCAGAGATGGTGCTTCAGGTGGTGGAGGATCCGGCCCCCGTTGCACATGCCGGAGCCGGCGAGGATCACGGCCGGCCCGTCGAGGTCGTTGAGCCGCCGGGATTCGTCCGGCGTCTTCAAGTAGCGGAGGCCCTTCAGGTCCTCGCGGAACTGGCCGCCCCGGGCGAGCGAGCGAGCCTCAGCGTCGAAGAGCCCCTTGTGCTTCGCGTAGAGCGCCGTCGCGTCGATCGCCATCGGGCTGTCGAGGTAGATCGGGAAGTCCGGGAGCCCGCCTCCGCGCACCAGCTCCGCGATGTGGTAGAGAACCTGCTGCGCGCGGCCGATCGAGAACGACGGGATCAGCACGATCGCCTTCTCGCGCACGGCGCGCCCGAGGATCTCGTGCAGCTCCGCCACGGTCGCGTCGAGCGAGCGGTGGTCGCGGTCGCCGTAGGTCGATTCGAGGAAGAGGAGATCGGCGGGCGGCGGCGGCGCGGGATCACGCACGAAGGGCACGCCCTTGGGCCCGAGGTCGCCGCTGAAGACGACCGTCTTCCCGTCGGCGCGCATCTCGACGCTCGCGGAGCCGAGGATGTGGCCCGCCTCGAAGAGCCGGGCGGAGACGCCGGGCGCGACCTCGCGGACCTCGTCGTACCCGATCCGCCGCACGAGAGGCCGCAGCCGCTCCACGTCCGCAAGCGTGTAGAGCGCTTCGACCGGCCGCCGCCCCGCCCGCCGCGCCGCGAGCGACAGCCGCCTCGCGTCGCCCTCCTGGATGTGCGCGGAGTCGTCGAGGATCAGCGCCGCGAACTCGACCGTGGCGGGCGTCGCGAGGACCGGCCCCCGAAACCCCCTCGCGGCAAGGAGCGGCAGGCGCCCCGTGTGGTCCAGGTGCGCGTGGGTCACGACGACGGTGTCGAGCGCCCTCGGATCGACGGGCTTCAGGTCCCGGTTCTTCGCGTCGGTCGCCCGGCGCCCCTGGAACATCCCGAAGTCGATGAGCACCTTCGCGCGCTTCGTCTCGACGAGGTAGCCCGAGCCCGTCACCTCGCCCGCGGCGCCGCAGAGCGTGATCCGCATGAGGGGCCGGATCGTAGCACGAGTGGTAGGCTCGGGGCATGACGTGTCGCGCCGCGCTCGCCTTGCTCCTGTCCGTCGCGATCGGGAGCGCGGAAGAGGTCGTTCACCACGAGCTCAAGGTGAAGCTCGACCCGAAGGCGCACCGTATCGACGCGATCGACGACACCACGCTCCTTCGCTTCCGGCTTCACGAGGGCCGCTCCGGCATCGTGAACGCGCAGTGCGAGGGAGCCGCCGACGGCGCGAGCGTGCCCATGGAGTGGTGGGGACGGAACGCGCCGGGCAGGGTCGTCTATGTCCGCACGATCCACCACCCGCCCGAGGCGCAGGCCGAGGAGTACGCGCGGAGTTTCTCGGAGACGCCGGGCACGATCTCCGCGGAGGGCGTGTTCCTTGGCGGCGCGAGCGGTTGGTATCCGGTCGAGGGCGACGAGCTCGTCACGTTCACGCTCGAGATCGAGCTGCCGAGGGACTGGGACGCCGTGAGCCAGGGCGTGCGCACGAGGCACGAGATCGTCGGCGACCGCCGGATCGTCCGGTGGGAGTGCAAGGAGCCGATGGAGGAGATCTACCTCGTCGCGGCGCCGTTCACCGAGTACGCCCGCGGGAGTGCGATGGCCTTCCTCCGGACGCCCGACCCCGCGCTCGCGCAGAAGTACCTGGACGTCACCGGCCAGTACGTGGACATGTATTCGGAGCTCATCGGCCCTTACCCGTTCGGGAAGTTCGCGCTCGTCGAGAACTTCTGGGAGACGGGCTACGGGATGCCGTCGTTCACGCTCTTGGGCCCGCAGGTGATCCGGCTCCCGTTCATCCTGCACTCGTCCTACCCGCACGAGATCCTCCACAACTGGTGGGGGAACGGCGTCTACGTCGATCGCGCGAAGGGGAACTGGTGCGAGGGGCTCACCGCGTACCTCGCCGACCACCTGATCCGCGAAGGCCAGGGCGCGGGCGAGGAGTACCGCCGCGATGCGCTCAAGAAGTACCGGGCGTACGTCCGCGGGGGCAAGGACTTCGCGCTCAAGGACTTCCGCGAGCGCCACTCGGCCGCGACCGAGGCGGTCGGCTACGGCAAGGCGCTCATGGTCTTCCACATGCTCCGAGTGCAGATCGGCGACGCGAAGTTCACAGAGGGGCTGCGCGCGTTCTACAAGGACTTCGAGTTCAAGCGTGCGTCGTGGGATGACATCGCCGTCGTCTTCGGCAAAGCCGCGGGCGAAGATCTCGGGCCGTTCTTCCGCCAGTGGGTGGACCGGCCGGGAGCGCCGGCGCTCGCGGTCGAGGGCGACCGGCTCGTACAGGCCCAGCCGGGAGAACCGTATGAATTGATCGTACCAGTCTGGGTGACCTCCGAACGCCGGGACCTCTCCCGCCACACCAGCGTGCGCATGAAGGAGAGGTCCGTCGCGCTGCCGCGCTACCCCGAATCGCGCTTCTTCATCGACCCGGCGTTCGACCTCTTCCGCCTCCTCGACCGGAGCGAGATCCCGGCGACGCTCGGCGAGCTCTTCGGCACGGAGAAAGTCGTGATCGTGCTGCCCGACGAGCCGGGCCCGTGGCAGGCTCTCGCGGACGCCTGGCGGGTCGAGTCGGTGCGCGAGTCGGCGCTCGACGCGCTCCCGAGGGACAAGTCGGTGTGGATCCTCGGCGCGGACAACCGCTGGGCGAAGGCGGTCGCGTTCGACGCGGAGGTCTCCGCTGACGCGATCACGCTCGGCGGCACGCGCCACCAGAGAAAGGGCCTCTCGTTCGTGCTCAGCGCCCCGCACCCCCAAGACACCGAGCTCGCCGTGGGCTGGATCGCGAGCGACGTCCCCGAGGCGATCCCGGGGCTCGCGCGGAAGCTGCCGCACTACGGCAAGTACTCCTGGCTCGCGTTCACGGGCGCGGAGCCGAGCAACGTCGCGAAGGGTCAGTGGGGCGCGACCGCGCAGGTCTCCGCGCGCGAGCCCCTCGCGCGCCTCGCGCCCCTCTTCGACGCGGAGCGGCTCATGGCGCACGTGCGGTTCCTCGCTGACGAGCGGCTCAAGGGCCGCGGAACCGGCACGCCTGAGCTCGACGAGGCCGCGGACTACATCGCGCGCGGGTTCAAGGACGCGGGCCTAGAGGTCGTGGACGATCGCTGGGAGGACGAAGGCCGGACCCTCCGCAACGTCATCGCGAGGATCCCCGGGACGAACGCCGACTGGAAGCACGAGTGCGTCGTCGTCGGCGCGCACTACGACCACCTGGGGCTCGGCTGGCCGGACGTGCGCGCGGGGTGCGAGGGGCAGATCCACAACGGTGCGGACGACAACGCGTCCGGAGTCGCCGTGCTCCTCGAGCTTGGCAGCGCGCTTGCCGGGACGAAGCCGCCGCGCGCGATCGTGCTGGTCGCCTTCGGCGGCGAAGAGTGGGGGCTGCGGGGGTCGCGGCGGTTCGTGAAGTCGATGGCGCTGCGTCCGACCGCGATGGTCAACATGGACTGCGTCGGCCGGCTCGGCGCGCAGAAGCTCACGCTGCTCGGCACGGGCACGGCGGAGGAATGGAAGCACATCGCGATGGGCGTGGGCCACGTGACCGGCGTCGAGGCGACGTGCATCCCGCAAGACCCCGGCGGCAGCGATCAGGTGGCGTTCCACGAGGCGGGGATCCCCGCGATCCAGCTCTTTACCGGCGCCCACGAGGACTACCACCGCCCGACCGACGACGTCGAGAAGATCGACGCCGCCGGGATGGTCAAGGTCGCGACGTTCCTGCGCGAGACGCTCGTCTACCTCGCCGAGCGCGACCGGCCGCTCACGAAGGCCGGTGCGGCGCCTGCGGCGGCGGGCGGCGAGGGGCGCAAGGTCTCGCTCGGCACGCTGCCGGACTTCGCGTTCGAGGGCCCCGGCGTCCTCGTGAAGTCGGTGATCGAGGGCTCGCCCGCGGCGAAGGCGGGCGTCCAGGCCGGCGACATCCTGCTCGCGATCGGCGACACGGAGCTGAAGACGCTGCGCGACATGAGCGAGGCATTGAAGGCGCACTCCGCGGGCGACGTCGTGAAGCTGCGCCTGAAGCGCGGGGACGACGAGATCGTGCTCGACGCGACCCTTGTGTCCCGCTGATCAGCGGGTGGCTTGCGCGAGGAGCGCGTCCACGTCGGCCCAGAGCTTCTTCCACTCCCCGCGCTCGGCCTCGGGCAGATCCTCGAGCCGGTCGCGCACCGATGCCAGGTACTCGTCGCTCTTCCAGTTCCGCAGCCTCTGTGCCGCCTCGGCGTCCCCGGTCGCTTCCAGCGCCGAGAGCGCGGAGCGCAGCCACCCGAGGGCGAGGCTCCGGTAGCGGGCGGATTGCTCGCCACCCTTCCCGGCGGCGAAGGCGGCGACGCATGCGGCGTTGTACCGGTCGATCCACGCAGGAGACTCCCCGAGCGTGCGCTCGAAGAGGCGGACCGCGTCGTCCACGCGTCCCTTCTTCATGCAGATGTCCGCGAGCTCGATCCGTTCCAAGGCGTCCCGTGGCGCATCCTCGCCCTGCACGATGCGGGGAAGCCGCTCCTCGAGCGCCGCCCTGCGCTCGTACACGTCAAGTCGCTGTTGCTGGTCGGCCGGCAGCGACCCCTTTTCCGAAAGGAGGGCGTTCGTCCGGCGGGCCGACTCCAGCCCCTCGAGGTATCGACCTTGCTCCTGGAGGATCCAGGCGAGAGTCAGGTGAGCGTCCACCATGCGCGGATCGAGCCGGATCGCCTCGCGCAGTGCCGGGATCCCCGCCTCCGGATCGCCCGCCTTGGAGAGCGCCAATCCGAGGGAGTACTGGTGCCCGGCCTGGCCCGGCCGGAGCCGCACAGCCTCGCGCAGCTCCGCGATCGCCCCGCTCAGGTCCCCCCCGTTGTACAGCGACGCGCCGAGACCGTGGCGGAAGAGACCGACCGCCGGCTCGAGGCGCACCGCCTCGCGGGCTGCGGCGATCGCGCCTTTCCGGTCGCCTCTCATCCCGAGGAGGGCGCCGAGGTTGTTGTGCGCGAAGGCGAAGTCCGGCCACCGGAGAATCACGTCGCGCAGCAGCGCGATGCCGTCGTCCGTCTCTTCGAAACACGAGAGGCACACCGGGTGCCAGCGCTCGCCGGGGTCGAGACTGCACGCCCTGCGGAGCGCGTCGCGGGCGCCGGTCAGGTCACCCCGACCCTCCCGGACGTGGGCGAGCCGATGCCACGCGAACGCGGACTGGGGCCTCAGCGCGACCGCGGCCTGCGCGAACCGCGTAGCGTCCGAGCGCTTCGGGTCGCCATGTGCCGAAGCCAAGTTGGCGATGCACGCGTTCAGCAGGAAGTCGTCGGGGCTGCGGAGCCAGAGGTCGCGGAACAGTTCTTCCGCCTCGGCCCTCGCGCCGGCATTGAGGAGTGCCCACGCGAGCATGCGGGCCGTTCGGGGCGGGAGGGTTTCGACGCCCCCTTCCGCGCGGAGGGCACGGAGCGCGGCGGCGTCGCGGGCGCCGATCGCGTCCCGGATGCGGTCGCGCTGCGGGTCCGGATCGATGCCTTTCGCGATCATCGTGAGAGGCGCCGCCTGCGCCGTCCCGGCGACGCGCGCCGCCCACGTGTCGAGCACGGACGCCAGATCGACCCGGATCCCGCTCCACTCGCGCTCGATCCGCGCGATGGCCTCCGCGGGTTTCGTCAGGTCGATGCCGCGCGACCCGAGCGCCGCCGCGACCGCCTCCGCGGTGTGCTGGCCGGGGATGATGGCCTCCCACGAGGCCAGCAGGATCTCGTCCAGCTCGTTCAAGAGCCCCCGCTCGCGTTCCTGCTGCACGGAGGCTTGCCGGGCGGCCTCAGCGTCGGACGCGACCGCCGCGAGCGTCGCCTCCGCGCGTTCCCGCAGCGTGGGGGCGACCCCGCCCGCGCGCGCCAGCGTCACCGCGTCGCGGGCAGCGGCCTCGGCGGCCGCCCAGGCCCCGGCGCCGCGGCACCGCTGCGCCTCGAGAAGCGCGCGGTCGATCCCGCCCGCCGCGCGGCCCGCCCTCTCCCGGCGTTCCGCGTCCACCTTCGCATAGCTCCCGACGCCCGCGGCGACGGCGAGCAGGACGGCGGCCGCGACCCGTCTCGTCTGCCGGCGCGCGCGCCGCTGCCCCTCCGTCTCGCGCCGCGCGCGGGCGGCTTCCTCCTCCACCTCGGCCGCCGCGATCGCGGCGGCCTGCGCGCGTTCCTCCACGGAGGCGAGATGGCGGAGGACCCCCTCCGCGACCTCCCCCGCCTCCCTCGGCCGGGCCGAGCGCAGAGGCGAGAGGCACCGCCGCGCCAGCTCCGCCATCTCCCTCTCCTCGCTCGCGTCGAGCCGGGCATGCGCGTCCTCGAGCTTCGCTTGCGCGGCCTTGGCGAGGAGGTCGTCGCCGGTGTAGGGCGGCCCCCCGGTGAGGACCTCGCAGAGGATCGCGCCCAGCGAGAAGACGTCGCTCCGCTCGTCCAGCTCGTCCACGTGGCCGAGCGCCTGTTCCGGCGGCATGTATGCGGGCGTGCCCATCACGGAGCCGGCGAGGGACTCGGAGCCAAGACCCGATCGCGCGGTGGCGATCCGCGTCACGTCGCTCGGCCGCCGCTCGTCGGCGACGCCGCCCCGCGGGAGCACCTTCGCGAACCCCCAGTCGAGGATCTGCACCTCGCCGAACGCGCCGACCATGATGTTCGAAGGCTTGAGATCGCGGTGGACGACGCCGCGGTCGTGCGCGTAGGCGACCGTCCGGCAGACCTGCTCGAAGACTTGCAGGAGGCGCCGCCGGTCCTTCCCGCCCTCGCGAAGCAGCGCCGCGAGCGTCCTGCCCTTGACGAGCTTCATCGCGAAGTAGGGCCGCCGATCGGCGCGGAGCCCGAGATCGTAGACGGGCACGATGCCCGGGTGCTGGAGCTGGCCGCCGATCTGCGCCTCGTCCACGAAGCGCTGGAGCAGGTCGGGGTTCGCGAGGTGGCCCTCGCGGAGGACCTTGAGCGCGACGTCGCGTCCGAGATCCATGTCACGGCCTCGGAGGACCTCGCCGACCCCGCCCTGCGCGAGCGCGCCGAGGACCTCGTAACGCCCGCAGGTCTCGATGGGGGGGGCTCCGGGGGACCCGTCCTGCCGGAGGAGCACGCGGGGCGCCCGCCGCCCCTGCGCCTCGAGCCTCTTGAGGATGCTCTCGTCGCTCACCGGTGCTTCTCCCTCACCCGCGCGAGCAGCGCATCCACGTCCGCCCAGAGCTTCCGCCACTCCGCGCGCTCGCCCTCGGGCAGCTCGTCGATCCGGTCGCGCACGCTCGCGAAGTCGGAATCGCGCTTCCATGACTCCATCGCCAGGGCGACGCCGTCCGGCGTGGCCTCCACCTGCCCCTCGCGGGCCGCGAGGTTCGTGCGCAGCCATCCGAGTGCCAGCCGGCGCCATCGCGACGCGTCCTTGGCCCCCTGCGTCGCCGCGAGGGCGGCCGAGCAGGCGGCGTTGTGGCAATTCGTGGGTGTCGCCAGCTTGGCATCGTCGGCGAACGCATCCAGGAAGAGCCGCGCCGAGGCTACGTAATGGGACCGGTAGTAGCACAGTTCGGCGAGGTCGATCCGTTCGGCCGCGTCGCCCGGCATCGCCTTCCCCGCGAGCACGTCAGGCAGTCGAGGCTCGAGGGCCAGCAACCTCTCGAGCCACGCGATTTCCTCCGTCGCTTCGAAGCCGTGCACGAGCGCCTCGCGGCACGCCTCGAGCGCCTCGCGAAGCAGGCCCTTTCCGACAAGGGCCGCGCCGAGGCGGGCGTGGCCCCACCCAGCCTCGGGCTCGAGCAAAAGGCCCTCGCGGTAGGCGGCGATCGCGTCATCGAGCAGGCCCTTGGCCTGGAGGCCTCTACCGAGAATCAGGTAGGCCGTAGCGTAGCCCGGCTGGAGCCGGATCGCCTCCCGGCAGCACGCGATGCCCTCGTCGAAAAGGCCCCGGGAGAGGAGGAGATTCCCGAGGTTGCTGTGCGCGAGGGCGAGGTCCGGGTTGAGCCGGATCGCTTCGCGGTAGGCGGCGATCGCGTCATCGACCAAACCCTTGGCCTGGAGGCCATAACCGAGATTCAGGTAGGCCGTAGCGAAGCCCGGCTGGAGCCGGATCGCCTCCCGGCAACACGCGTTACCCTCGTCGAGAAGGCCCCGGGAGAGGAGGCAGATCCCGAGGTTGTGGTGCGCGAGGGCGAGGCCCGGGTCGAGCCGGATCGCCTCGCGAAAGGCCGCGATGGCCTCATCGACGCGCCCCTTCTGCATGAGGGAGGACCCGAGATTGCAGTGCGCGAGGCCGAAGCCCGGGTCGAGCCGGATCGCCTCGCGAAGCTCCGTGATCGCCTCGTCGGCGAGTCCCTTGAGGGATAGCGCCCAGCCGAGGTTCACCCGAAGCTTGGCGAAGTTCGGATCGAGCCGGATCCCCTCCCGGCAGGTGGCGATGGCCTCGTCGAGAAGGCCCTTGTCGGTCAGCGCGCAGGCGAGGTTGGTGTAGATCGTCGCGATGTCGGGGCGCAGCCGCAGGGCTTCGCGGCTCGCGGCGATCGCGTCGTCGAGCATGCCCTTCCTCCTGAGCGCCATACTGAGGTTGCTGTGCGCCCGCGCCAGCTCGGGCCTGAGCCGGATCGCCTCGCGAAGCGACGCGATTCCCTCATCGACGAGGCCCTTGTCGACAAGCGCGGTGCCGAGACTGCCGTGGGCGTTGGCGTTCCGCGGGTCGAGCCGGATCGCCTCGCGATACTGCACGATTGCCTCGTCCAAAAGCCCCTTGGCGCCAAGCGCCTCGCCGAGGTTGACGAGGGCTCGGGCGAAGCCCGGTTGTAGCCGGAGCGCCTCCCGGCAGGCGGCGATGGCCTCATCGGTGCGCCCCTTCCGGGCAAGGGCGATCCCGAGATTGCTGTGCGCGGAGGCGAGGCCCGGGTCGAGCCGGATCGCCTCGCGACACTCCGCGATCGCCTCGTCGAAGAGTCCTTTCTCCGCGAGTACTCCGCCTAGGGTGTTGTGGGCCGGTGCGGAATCCTGCGCAAGCCGGATCGCCTCTCGGCAGGCGGCGATGGCCTCATCGGCGCGCCCCTTCTGCATGAGGGCAAACCCGAGACTGCAGTGCGCTAGGGCGAGGCCCGGGTCGAGCCGGATCGCCTCGCGACACTCCGCGATCGCCTCGTCGGTGGGTCCCCGGTCCGCGAGCGCGTTGCCTAGGCCGCAATGGAAGGGTGCGGAGTCCGGCTCAAGCCGGATCGCTTCGCGATACGCGGCGATGGCTTCGTCCGGGAGTCGCCTGTATAGCAGGGCGTTGCCGAGGTTGTGGTGAACCGCTGCCAGATCAGGCCTGAGCCGGATCGCCTCGCGATACGCGGCGATGGCGCCGTCGAAGTCGCCCTTCTCGTGGAGCGCAATGCCGAGATTGCCGTATGTAGCCGGGGAGGCGTCCGGTGCCATCCGGATCGCCTCGCGATACGCGGCGATGGCGTCGTCCACGTCTCCCCGGGCGCAGAGCGCCTTGGCGAGACGGACGTGGGCCCTTTGCGACTTGGGTCGGAGCGCGACCGCGGCCGTCGCGCACTCCAGTCCGAGCTGGATCTGCTCGAGCGCTGCGCGCTCACGCCAACGGCCCGTGTTGGCTGGAATCAAGTACTCTGCGGCCTCAAGGTGGACCCAGAAGTCGCCCGGATGCGCATCGCGGAGCCTCACGAAGTGCGCTCCGGCGGCTGACCGGTCGCCCGCCTCGTTGAGCGCGAGGCCGAGCGTCATCAGGGTGCGGAGAGGAAGATCGAGCCGCGACGCCTGTTCCTGGAGTGCGCGGAGGCGCTCCAGGTTCTTCGAGGCCGCCGCGTCCCGGATGTCATTGCGCCACGGGTCGCCGTCGATCGCTCGGGCGAGCGCGTCGGGCTGCTCCCGGTCACGCTCCTTGAGCTCCCGCTCCGACCGCCGGAGCGAGGCCAAGTGGTCGAGAGCCGGCACGATCTGCTCGATGGCGTCCGGGTACTCGCGGCGGATCACCTCGGCGAGGTCGGCCGTGGTCCTGCTGAGGTCGAGGCCGGCCTCCGCGAACGTTGCAAGGTAGCGGTCGTCGCGCGCCACGAGGTTGAGCTCGTCGGCATCGCGCATCCGGCTCTCATCGAGCGCGGCGCACAGGCGGTCGCGGCGGGCGACGCGGTCGGCAGCGGCCTCGGCGCGCACGGCGAGGCCCTCGGCGTCGTCGCGGAGCGTCGCGAGGAGGTCGCTCTGCGCGGCCAGGTCGCGCCCGCGGCGGGCCTCGGCGGCGGCCTCGCTCCACCGTTCCGCGCCGAGGAGCCGGGTCGCCTCCTCGACGGAGCGCTGCGCCTCCTCCCGGAACTGCGCCGCGTGGTCGCGCCGGCGGCCGTCGCGCCACAGCCACGCGCTGCCCGTGAGGAGCACGGCCGCGACCGTCGCGGCCGCGAGCGCCATCGTTTTCCGCTTCGCGCGGCGCGCCCAGAGCGCCTCCTGCCGCTCGCGTTCGAGCTGCGCGCGTTCGTGGACCGCGAGCAGCTCGGCCTCCCGCGCGCGCTTCTCGGCCGCGGCGAGGAAGTCGTCGAGCGATTGGGCGAGCGCGGACGCGTTCTCCGGGCGGTCCGCGCGCATCGGCGCGAGCGCGTCGCGGCAGATCCGGACGAGCGCGGGGTCGGCCTTGCACGACGAGAGCCGTTCGTAGGCGCCGTCGAGCCTCGCCTGCGCGGCCATCGTGAGCAGGTCCTCGGGCGCGCCGACGTAGGCCGGCTCGCCCGTGAGGATCTCGCAGAAGATCGCGCCCAATGCGAAGACGTCGCATCGCTCGTCGAGCGTCTCGACCTGGCCGAGCGCCTGCTCCGGCGGCATGTACGCGGGCGTCCCCATCACGGAGCCTGTGATCGACTCCGACCCCTCCCCCTTCGATCGCACGGTCGCGACGATCGTGCGTTCCTCCAGCTTCTCCGCCATCGGGTCGTTCCGTCCGAGCACCTTGCCGAAGCCCCAGTCCACGACCTGCACGTCGCCGAACCCGCCGACCATCACGTTCGAGGGCTTCAGGTCGCGGTGGATCACGCCGCGCGAGTGCGCGTACGCCATCGTCTGGCAGACCTGCTCGAAGACGCGCAGGAACCGGGCCAGGTCCTGGTGGGGGCTGCCCCTCTCCTTAAGCACCGCGGCGAGCGTGCGCCCCTTGATGAGCTTCATCGCGAAGTAGGGCCGCTGGTCGGGCTGGAGGCCGATGCCGTACACGGGCACGATCCCGGGGTGCTGGAGCTGGCCGCCGATCTGCGCCTCCTCGACGAGGCGGTCGAGGACCTCCGGGTTCGACGCGTGCTCGCGTCGCAGGACCTTCAAGGCCACGTCACGGCCGAGGTCCGCGTCGCGGGCCTTGTAGACGATCCCGACGCCGCCCCTCGCGATCTCTCCCGCGATCCGGTACCGGCTCGAGTCCTCCGCCCCCGCGCCCCCCGTTCCTCCGACGCGCAGGAGCGGCGACTCCTCGCCCGGGGCGTCGTGGAGGAGAATGCGCGACTGGACCCCCGTCGTGCGCTTCAGCCTCGCCATGACGCTCTCGCCGGGCTCGCTCCCGAAGGCCGCCCGCAGCGCCCCGTCCATCTCGCTCATGCACCTATCCGCGCGGCGCGCGGTTTTCGCGCCGGATTTCGAAGAGGGGGGGTTCCGGGGGCCTCACCGGAAGCAGGCGATCAGCCTCTCCGCCTCCCGCTCGATGTCCGCCCGGGGTCCCCCCTGGTGCTCCGCGACGACGTCGCAGAGCGCAGCGCGGAATTCCTCGCGCGCGGTCGCGTACTCGTGGTGGACCTTTGCGGCGTCGGCGTTCCAATGCCGCGCGACGTCGCGGATCGGCATCTCCTCGCCGAACCGCAGCCTCAGGAGCTCCACGCGCCGCTGCGCTTCGGCGCCCGCCGCGAGGGCGCGCGCGTCCATCAGCCGCGCCGCCTGCCTCATGAGCGTCTCCGCCCAAGCCCGGTCGAAGGCGTCCGAGAGGGTGCGGTCGCGCGAGGGCAGGTCCGCGTCGAGGGGAAGGCCGCCGCGGCCCCGCTCCCGCTCGGCGCGGGCCGCGACGTTCCGGACGACGCCGTAGAGGAACGCGCGGAACCCGCCCGGCCGACCCTCGTCGGCACGCTCGAGCGCGCCCCCGTCCTTGAAGCAGTCGAGGAAGACCTCCTGCGCCGCGTCGTCGATCTCGCCCTTGAGCCCCGACTCGCGCCAGCGCGCGCCGAGGTAGGCGCGCACGACCGGCTCGTAGCGCCGCGCGAACTCCTCCCGGTCCTTCGGGCGCCCCTGCGCGGCGCCGCGGATCACCGTCCAGCAGGTCGTGTCGGACACGGCCCGATCTTACGGGAAAGGGGGGGTGCCGCGCAGGAGATCCCACGCCTCGCGCACGTGGCGCTCCTCGGTCGAGGGCGCGCCGATCGCGAGGCGCAGCGTGAACCCCTTGCCCGGCAGCGTCGTGTGCGAGAGGTACGCGCGCCCCGAGGCGTTGACGCGATCGAGGAGCGCGCGGTTCTCGTCGTCGCTGCCGCGCTTGCGGAAGCAGACGAGCGCGAGGGTCCGCTCCGCGCACAGCTCGAACCGCTCATCCTCGTGCACCCAGCCCTCGAACCGCTTCGCGAGCTCGACGTGGCGGCGGATGTGCCCCCGAAGCCCCTCGGCGCCGTAGTGGCGGATCACGAACCAGAGCTTCAGCGCGCGGAACCTGCGGCCGAGGGGGATCTGCCAGTCGCGGTAGTCGATCACCTGCCCCGCGTGCGCCGTGCGCAGGTACTCGGGCGTCACGGAGAGCGCGCCGGTGAGCGACGCGCGGTCGCGCGTCCAGAACGCCGAGCAGTCGAAGCTCGTGAGGAGCCACTTGTGCGGGTTGAAGCAGAAGGAGTCCGCCCGTTCGACGCCCTCGAGCATCCAGCGGAACTCGGGGCAGACGCACGCGGCGCCGGCGTACGCGGCGTCCACATGGAGCCAGAGGTCAGGGGGCAGCGGGGGCAGGGGGTCGATCGCGGTCGAGGACGTCGTGCCGACGGTTGCGCACACGAAGAAAGGCAGCTTCCCGCGGGCGCGGTCCTCCTCGATCATCGCGTCGAGGGCGTGGGGGTCCATCGAGAGGTCGCGCCGCACCGGCACGTTTCGCAGCTCGACGCCCGCGATCCGCGCGGCCTTCAGCACCGACGAGTGCGCCTGCTCCGACGCGTAGGCCACGAGCGCGCCGGGGCCAGCGCGGTGGCGCGCCGCGAGCATGGCGACCAGCGTGGACTCGCTCGCGGTGCCCTGGATGCACCCCTCGAACGCAGTCGGCAGCCCGATCAGCTGCGCGAGCCACTCGAGCATCCGGGTCTCGAGCTCGGTCGCGGAGGGGCTCGTCGCCCAGAGCATTCCCTGCACGCCGAGGCCCGCGGAGAGCAGCTCGCCGAGGATCGCGGGGAAGGAGCCGTTGCTCGGGAAGTAGGCGAAGAAGCCGGGCGCCTGCCAGTGCGTGATCCCGGGCATGATGAGACGGTCAAGGTCGTGCAGGATTTCGTCCCATCCCCCTCCCGCGCCCACCCCCTTCTCCGGCGGAGCGGCCGGCAGCGATCGCAGGACGTCGCCCGGACGGCTGCGCGAGAGGACGGGGAAGGAGGCGATCCTCTCCTTATAGTCCGCGATCCAGTCGATCACGCGGTGGCCGAGCGCGCGGAACTCCGAGGGCGTCATGGGCCGATAAGGTATCGTGGAGAACCCTTGACGATCGAGACCGAGGACAGGAAGACCGACCTCATCGAGTCGGTCGCGCAGAGCGTCGCGAAGGAGGGCGACGGCGCGGAGCGTTTCGTGCGGCTGCTCTACGCGGACGTCGCGCCCGGGGACCTCGTCGGCGACAGGCCGGAGAACCTGCGCGGGGCCGCGCAGGGACTCTGGCAGTTTCTCGCGGAGCGCGCGCCCGGGCAGCCGTCGGTGAGGGTCTTCACGCCGGCGCAGCCGACGCACGGCTGGTCGTCGCCGCACTCGGTCGTCGAGGTCGTCACCGACGACATGCCGTTCCTGGTCGATTCGGTGACCGGGTTCCTGAACGGTTCCGACGCCGAGGTGCAGCTCGTCATCCACCCGATCTTGAACGTCGACCGGGACGCGGAGGGTCGGCTCCGGAGGCTCGCCGGGCGCAAGGAGGACGGGTCGCGCGAGTCGTGCATGCACGTGCGCATCGCCGCGCAGCCGAAGGAGCGCCACCCGGAGCTCCGCGAGGGGGTGCTGCGCGTCCTCGGCGACGTGCGCGTCGCGGTCTCGGACTGGGCGACGTTGCGGGAGCGGGCGAAGGAGATCGCGGGGCGCGTCGAGGCGAACGCCGGGAAGCGGCCTGCCGACGAGGTCAAGGAGGTTTCCGGCTTTCTCCGCTGGCTCGAGGCGAACCACTTCACGTTCCTCGGCTTCCGCGAGATCCGGATCGAGACCGGTCGCGCGCACGTCGTGGCCGGCAGCGGGCTCGGGATCCTGCGCGACGAGAAGACGACCGTCTTCGACGGGCTCATCACGGGGGCGAAGCCGCCCGCGGAGATCTTCGAGCCCGGGCTCCTGCGGGTGACGAAGACGAACCGCCGCTCGACCGTCCACCGCACGACGCACCTGGACGCGATCGGGGTCAAAAGCCTCGACGCGGAGGGCCGGGTCACGGGCGAGAGCCTCTTCGTCGGCCTCTTCACCGCCACCGCGTACGCGCGCAGCGCGCGCGAGATCCCGATGCTGAAGCGCAAGGTGGACCAGGTGCTCTCGCGCGCGGGCTACTCGCCGCGGAGCCACAACTACAAGAGGCTGCTCCACCTTCTCGATAGTTACCCGCGCGACGAGCTCTTCCAGATCACGGAGGAGGAGCTCTTCCCGATCGCGCTCGGCATCCTGCGCCTCGAGCAGCGGCGCCGGATCGCGCTCTTCCCGCGCGTGGACCCGTTCGGCCGGTTCGTCTCCTGCCTCGTCTACGCGCCGCGCGACAACTACGGCACCGGGCTGCGCGTCCGGTTCCAGGAGATCCTCGCCGACGCCTTCGGCGGGCGGATCTCCGCGTTCTACACGCACCTGACCGACGAGCCGCTCGCGCGGCTCCATTTCATCGTGAGCGTCACGCCGGGCAAGCAGCTGCGCTTCGATGCGGCGGAGGTCGAGCGGCGGCTCGTCGAGGCGGGGCGATCGTGGGGGGAGCGCCTGCGCGAGGCGCTCGTGCGCGCGCGGGGCGAGGAGGCGGGACTCTCCGCCTACCGGCGGTTCGCGGGCGCTTTTCCCGCGAGCTACGCCGATTCGTTCGACGCCGCGGCGGCGGCGACGGACGTCGCGGATGTGGAGCGAGCGCTCAAGGACGGCCTCGCGGTCCGCTTGGACCGCGCGATGGGAGGGGGCGCGGGGGACGTGCGGCTGAAGCTGGTCGCCGCGGGCCCCGAGCGGCCGCTTTCCGACGTCCTGCCCATGCTCGAGCGGATGGGGCTCAAGGTCCTCCGCGAGCAGCCCTACCGCGTGCGGCCGGAGGGGTCGAAGACCCCCGTCCGGATCCGCGAGCTCGAGATGACGAGCAAGGACCCGATCGACCTCGATTCGGTGCGTGAGCCCTTCCACGAGGCCTTCGCGCTCGTCTGGAAGGGCGAGCTCGAGAGCGACGGCTTCAACGGCCTCGTCCTGCGCGCGGGCCTCACCGCGCGGGAGACGACGATCCTGCGCGCCTACTGCAAGTTCCTGCGGCAGGCGCGCGTCGCCTTCTCCCAGGAGTACATGGAGGAGACGCTCGCGCGCCACCCGGCGCTCGCGCGGCTGCTCGTCCGGATCTTCCTCGCCCGCTTCGACCCCCCCGGGTCGGACGGCGAGGGGCGCGCGACCGCGCACGCCGCCGAGTTCCTGAAGGGCCTCGACGCGGTCACGAACCTCGACGAGGACCGCATCCTCCGCGCGTTCTTCGCCTGCGTCGAGGCGACCGTCCGGACGAACTACTTCCAGCGCGACACGCACGGCGCGTCGAAGCCCTATCTGGCGCTCAAGCTCGACTCGAGGCGCCTCGACCTTCTCCCTCCCCCGCGCCCCCTCCGTGAGATCTTCGTGTACAGCCCGCGCGTGGAGGCCGTCCACCTGCGCGGAGGCGCGGTCGCGCGCGGCGGCATCCGATGGTCGGACCGGCGCGAGGACTTCCGGACCGAGGTCCTGGGCCTGATGAAGGCGCAGATGGTCAAGAACGCGGTCATCGTGCCGGTCGGTTCGAAGGGCGGCTTCGTCGTGAAACGGCCGCCCCCGGAAGGCGGGGCGAAGCTCAAGGAGGAGGTCGTCGAGTGCTACCGCACGCTGATGCGGGGGCTGCTCGACCTGACCGACAACCGCGACGCGGACCGGATCGTGCCGCCGCCGATGGTCGTGAGGCGCGACGGCGACGACCCGTATCTCGTGGTCGCGGCGGACAAGGGGACCGCGACCTTCTCCGACACCGCGAACGCGGTCGCGCGCGAATACGGCTTCTGGCTCGACGACGCCTTCGCGTCGGGCGGGTCGGCGGGGTACGACCACAAGAAGATGGCGATCACCGCGCGCGGCGCCTGGGAGGCGGTCAAGCGCCACTTCCGCGAGACCGGAAAGGACATCCAGAAGGAGGACTTCACGGTCGCGGGCGTCGGCGACATGGCGGGCGATGTCTTCGGGAACGGCATGCTCCTCTCGCGCCGTATCAAGCTCGTCGCGGCGTTCAACCACGCGCACGTCTTCCTCGACCCGGCGCCCGACCCGGAGAAGAGCTTCGCCGAGCGGCAGCGGCTCTTCGACCTGCCCGCGTCGACGTGGGCCGACTACGACAAGAAGCTCATCTCCGCGGGCGGCGGCGTCTGGCCCCGCACCGTCAAGTCGATCCCCCTCCCGGAAGCCGCGCGCAAGCTCCTCGGCCTCTCCGCTGCGGCGGCGACGCCCGCGGAGGTGATCCAGGCGATCCTCCGCGCGCCGGTGGAGTTGCTCTGGCTTGGCGGCATCGGCACGTTCGTGCGCGCGAGCGACGAGACGGACGCGGAGGTGGGCGACCGCGCGAGCGACGCGCTGCGCATCACTGCGAAGGAGCTCCGGGCGAAGGTCGTCGGCGAGGGGGCGAACCTCGGCCTCACCCAGCGCGCGCGCGTCGAGTACGCGCTCGGGGGCGGGCGGCTCAACACCGACGCGGTGGACAACTCCGCGGGCGTGGACTGCTCGGACCACGAGGTGAACATCAAGATCCTGCTCCGGGAGGTCGAGCGATCCGGAAAGCTCACGCGCGCGGACCGCGACCGGCTCCTGTCGGAGATGACCGAGGAGGTCGCCGCGCTCGTGCTGCGCGACAACTACCTCCAGACGCTGACGATCTCGGTCACGCACCAGATCGGTGCGCACCTCTTGGACCGCGCGGGTCGCTTCCTGCGCGCGCTCGAGAAGTCGGGCCGGCTGAACCGCGCGCTCGAGCACCTTCCCGACGAGGACACGCTCGCGCAGCGCCTCCGGGACAAGATCGGCTTCACGCGACCGGAGGTCGCCGTTCTGCTCGCGTACGCGAAGATCGACCTGTACGACGCGCTGCTCCAGTCGTCGCTGCCGGACGACCCGAGCCTCGCCGGCGACCTCAGGCACTACTTCCCGAGGGCGCTGCGCGAGCGGTTCCCGGACGCGATCGCGGGCCACCGGCTGCGGCGCGAGATCACGGCGACGGTCGTTACGAACGACCTCGTGAACCGGGTCGGGATCCTGTTCGTCCACGAGGTGCGCGAGAAGACCGGAATGGCCCCTGACGACATCGCCCGGGCCTACCTCGCGGCGCGGGACATCCTCGGCATGCGGGAGCTATGGCGCGAGATCGAGGCGCTGGACAACCGCGCGCCCACGGCGGTGCAGGCCGCGATGCTCGCGGAGTGCGGCAGGCTGGTCGAGCGGACCGCGGTGTGGCTGCTGCGCCATGCCGAGCACCCGCTCGCGATCGACCGGCTGCGCGAGACGTACGCGGGGGGCGTGACCGAGCTCGGGGAGGCCCTCGACGCGACGCTTCCGGAGGACCAGCGGAAGGTCCTTGAGGCCCGCCTCAAGGCGCTCGGCGGCGCGCCCCCGGAGACGGCCGCGCGCGTGGCGCGGCTGCCGTTCCTCGCGCCGGCGTGCGAGATCGCGCGGCTCGCGCAGGGCAGCGGTCGCCCGATCGACGAGGTCGCACGGATCTACCTCCGCGCGGGCGCACGGTTCGGACTCGTCTGGATGCGCGGCGCAGCCGCCCACCTGACCGCCGACACGGCGTGGGACAAGCTCGCGGTCTCGGCGCTCGTGGACGACCTGGACGGGCAGCAGGCGGAGCTGGCCGCGCGCGTGCTCAAGCTCGCGCAGCCCGGCGAGCCGCCGGAAGCCGCGATCGAGCGCTTTGCGGAGTCGCGCCGCCCGCTCGTCACGCGCACCGAGCAGCTGCTCGCGGAACTCGAGGCCACCCCTACCCTCGACTTCACGATGCTCGCCGTCGCCTGCCGCCAGCTCAAGTCCATTTAGGTCTGACACTCACACTGCGCGGGCATCGCAAGCTGCTGCCACGCAACGGGTTGCGATCGACCACCTGCGGCAGTGCTGCCGCACCTGTCGTCGGGAGCACCTCCGCGTCCGAGGGCCTCCGCAAGTGCGGCAGCAGTGCCGCACCTCGGCCGCCGTAACCACCGTGCCCACAATGGGTTGCGGCGGCCGCGAAGTGTGAGTGTCAGCGTTCCCGCAGCGCGGTGACGGGGGGGAGGTGGGAGGCCTTCCAGGCGGGGATCGCGCCGCCGAGGAGACCGAGCAGGAGGGAGAAGACGACCGCGTTCGCGAGGACCTCGCCGGTCACGCGGAAGGCGAACGACACCTCGGTGAACGTGTTGAAGTTGGTCGCTCCGGTCTCGAGGCCGTGGAGCGGGACCACGATCGCGCAGCCGACCGCACCGCCGAGGAGGCCGAGCGCGAGGCTCTCGAGAAGGAACGCGAGGAAGACCGGGAACGGGCGGAACCCCGTCGCGCGGAGGATCCCGATCTCGTGGGTGCGCGACGCGACGGCCGCGAGCATCGTGTTCGCCGCGGTGAACACGGCCGCCGTGCCCATCACGATCGCGAGGAACGAGCCGAGCATCCTGAGAGCGATCGAGAGCGCGGAGGTCTGCGCGGCGAGGTACTCCCGCTCCGTGAACACCGCTGCCGGCGTCTCCTTGTCCCCTTCGAGGCGCTTCTTGAGGGCGTTCGCATCGGTGCCCGGCTCGACCAGCGCGACCACGCGGCTCGGCTCCGGCCGGGAAAGCGTCGCCTGCATCCGGTCGAGGTCGCCCCAGATCTCCGACGCGAAGGGACCCTGGCTGTCGAAGACGCCGACCACGTTGAGCGGCGTCGTGTTGAGCTGGATCACGTCGCCGAGGTGGCAGCCCCGGATCCGGTCGACGAGCCTTCTCCCGACGATGACCTCGTCCGTCCCCGGCCGGAACCGCCGCCCCTCGATGATCTTCACCGTGTCGCCGTAGACATCGAAGCTCCTCGGCTCGAGGCCCCGCACCGGCACGTTGGTCTCTCCGCCGCCGACGCGGAAGCGGCGCACGGCCAGATAGAGCTCCATCGCGGCGAACGGCGCACCCTCGGGGTCCCGCCGGATCTCGGGCAACGTCTTGACGAGGCGGTCCGCCATCGCGCGCGGGACGATCGACTCGCCTTCGCTCACGGTGCCCGGCCGCAGGAAGACGAGGAGGTCGTCGCGTCCCGACTCCTCGAAGAGCGTCCGGAACCCCGCCTCGAGGCTCAGGACGCCCGCGAAGATCGCGACCGTCGCCGCGATGCCGAGCACCGTGAGGAGCGTCGCCGTCTTTCGGACGACCAGGTGCCTGAGGTTGTAGCGCAGGGGTACGAGCATGAGGGGGCCTCGGGGGCCGCTCAATGCGGCCGCATCGCCTCCGCCGTTTGCACCCGCCTCGCCATGCGCGCGGGCACCGCGCCCGCGAACAGCCCGAGGAGGAGCGTGGTCACGATCGCGCCGGCAAGCGTCGCGGGGGCGATCGCGTAGCCGGGGAAGTTCGGGCCGAGCATCTCGGCGATCCCGCCCTGCGAGACGTACGCGAGCGCGATCCCCAAGCCCCCGCCCGTGCCGACCAGGAGCAGCGCCTGGAGGAGCAGGAGGCGCGCGGTCGAGCCGTCGCTGAACCCGAGCGCCTTCATCACGCCGATCTCGCGGAGCTGCTCGCGCGCCTGCATCAGCATCGTGTTGACGCACGCGAGCAGGATCGCGAGGAGCACGCCGCCGCCGAGGTAGGAGACGAGCCGCGGCACGTTGCCCACCATCGACACGAACTGCCGGTTGAACTCCGCCTCGGTCGTGGTCTGCACCCGCTGCGGGCCGTTCTCGAAGAGCTGGTCCACCGTCGCCATGACCGGCGTCGGGTTCGCGCCGGGTTCGGTCTCGATCACGATCACGCCCACGCTCGGCGTTTGCCGGGTCTCGTCCTCCATCGTCTTCTCGAAGTAGTCCCAATGGAAGTAGAGCGTTCGGTTGTCGAGCGTCGCCTTCGCGGGCCGGTAGATCGCCGCGACCTGGAACTCCCACGCCGAGCGGTCGCCCTTCTGGAAGATGACCCCGGTGATCGGCACCGTGTCCCCGACCTTCCAGCCGAACTGCTTCGCGAGCCCTTCGCCGATCACGCACGCCCGCTTGTCCTGAAGGAACGCCTCCTTCGATCCCGCGATGACCGTCGCCTCGGGCCACATCTCGAGGAGCATCTCGGCGTCCACCGCGAACTGGGCGAAGAAGTTCTCCCGCTCTCGGAAGTAGCCGCCGAACCACTGGAACTTGCACGTGCGCCGCACGCCATCCACCGCATCGATTTTCGTCTGGTACGTGAGGGGGAAGTCCACGAAGAGGCTCACCGCCGACTGGACCCAGAGCCGCTGCTGGTTCGCCGACTCGACGCCGGCCGAGAGTGTGGTCACGAGCGAGCGCAGGAAGCAGAGGAGGAACAACGCGACCGCCAGCGACCCGATCGTGAGGAGGGTGCGCACCTTGTGGCGCAGGAGGCTCCGGAGGATGAGCTTGGTCATCGGTTCCCCCCGCCCCTCCCCGTGTCCTCGACGCGGTCGAGCTTCCCCTTGTCGAGGTGGATCGTCCGCTCGGCGCGCGCGGCGGCGAGCGGGTCGTGCGTCACGATCACGATCGTCTTCCTGAACTCCTCGTGGAGCCGCCGGAGGAGCTCGAGGACCTGGTCCGCGGCGTGGCGGTCGAGGTCGCCCGTCGGCTCGTCGGCGAGGATGAGCTTCGGATCCGTCGCGACGGCGCGCGCGATCGCGACGCGCTGCTCCTGGCCGCCCGAGAGCTGCGCCGGGCGGTGGTGGAGGCGGTCGGAGAGGCCGACGAGGTCGAGCGCGTGGCGCGCGTGGTCGCGGCGCTCCTTCCTCGAGAGCGGCGAGAGCAGCAGCGGCAGCTCGACGTTCTCGAGCGCGGTGAGCACCGAGAGCAGGTTGAACTGCTGGAAGACGAAGCCCACGTGGTCCGCACGCCAGCGGGAGAGGTCGCGACCGTCGAGCGCGTTCAGGTCCTGGCCCGCGACGACCACCTCGCCCGAGTCGGCATGGTCGAGGCCACCGACGAGGTTCAGGAGCGTCGTCTTGCCCGAGCCGCTCGGGCCCATGAGCGCGTAGAACGAGCCGTCGGGCACCTCGAGATCGAGGTGGTCGAGGACGGCCACGGTCTCGCCGCCGCGGCGGTAGCTCTTGGTGACGCGCGAAAGGCGGATCATCGGTTCGTTCATGTCACTCCGCGACGCGCACGCGCGCGCCGTCCTCGAGGTCGCCGGGCGGCGCGTCCACGAGACGCTCGCCGCCCGAGAGACCCTTCTCGACCACCACGCGCGAACCGCGCTTGGCGCCGAGCTCGATCGCGCGCCACCGCGCGACGTCGCGGTCGAGCTCGAAGACGCCGGTCCTGCCGTCCACGCGTGCGACCGCCGACTCGGGGACGAGCACGGCCGCTTCCTGCGGCGTCGCCTCGGCCTCCGCCCCCGGGTCGAGGAAGACGACGCGGACGCCCATCTCCGGCCGGAGCCTCTTGTCCGGCGTGTCGAGCTTCACGCGCAGCTCGACGGTGCCCTTCTGGCGGTTGGCGGTGGGCCACACCCGGTCCACGGCGCCCTCGTAACCCTCGTCGGGGTAGGCGTCGAGGAAGACCCGGGCGCGCGCGCCCTTCTCGACGTGCGCGAGCGACCGCTCGGGCAGTTCCACCTGCGCCTCGAGCGACGCGAAGTCGACCATCGTGACCACCGCGCCGCGGCTGTTGCCGCCCTGCGCGTTCGGGCTCACGACCTCGCCCACCTCGGCGTCCTTGAGGACGACGACGCCGTCGAACGGCGCGCGGACCTCGGTCTTCTCGAGGACCGCCTGCGCCTCGTCGCGCGCGGCGGCGCGGCCCTTGGTGGTCGCCGCCGCCTCCGCGAGCCTCGCGTCGGCGACCGACACCTCGGCCTCGCCCTCCGCCACGCGGCCGCGCGCGACCACGAGCATCGCGTCCTCCGCGTTCCGCGCCGCGGCCGCGCGGTCGAGCTCGGTCTGCGCCTCGTCGGCCTCCTGCTGCGTGCCGGCGCCCGAGGCCACGAGCGCCTGGGCGCGGTCGTAGTCCACCTTCGCGCGCTCCGCGCGGGCCCTCGCCTCCTCGAGGCGCGCCGCGGCGGCCGCGACGGTCGTCTTCAGCGTCCCGAGGCGGGACCGGGCGGCGACGAGCTCCGCGTCGAGACGCGCCTGCTCCGCCCTCGCGAGGTCCATCTGGGCCTCCGCGCGCCGGAGCGCGGCGCGGTACTCGTCGGCGAAGAGGCGGGCGACGACGTCGCCCTTCTTGACCACGCTCCCCTCCTCCACGTTCATCTCCACCACGCGGCCCGGCGTGTCGGCGGAGAGCGCCGCCCTGCGCGCCGCCACGATGTAGCCGTTCGCGGAGACGCCCGCGGCGGCGGTTTGCGGGGTCGTCCTCACCGCCTCGGTCGCGCGCACGACCGGCAGCGTGAGTCGCCCGTACGCGCGAAGGAGCGGCGCGCGGAAGAGGAAGAGCAGGAGGCCAAGGAACCCGAGCACGACGAGCCGCCGCGTAGCCCGCCCGCGAGGGCGGCGCGCGGCGGGCGCGCGGTCGATCTTCAGCCGCTCGAGGTCCATGACGGGAGGGCCAAGGATACTCGCGCCCGGAAAAGGTGCGAGGCAGGTGGGGGGGGGCGGGGGCCCGACGAAAAAGGGCCGCGCCTCGCGGGCGCGGCCCTCTGGAAGGCGGAAGAGGCTGCCCTAGGCGTTCTCGAGGGCGGCCCAGGTCGTGTTGATCGTCGTCTCGTTGATCCCGTCCGCGTCCGCGTCGACGAGGATCTGAACGTTGATGTTGTCGAGCGCGATCAGGGTCACCGTGGCGCCCATCGCGCCGGTGGCGACAAACGTGCCGGCGGACGGGTGGTCCTCGCCCGTGCCGGTGAAGGGCACCGTGGTCTCGAAGTGCGCCGAGCCGAGGCCGGTCGCGTAGATCGTCCCCTCGAACTCCACCGAGTAGGCGCCGGTCGACTGGTTCATCTCGCGCCGGCTGTGGTAGCTGCTGAGCGACCCCGAGAAGGCCGCGTCACCGGCCTGCGCGAACGCGCTGAAGTCGGGGCAGGTCACGTCGAGGACGAGCGTCGTGCCGTCGTCAGGGCTCGAGAGGGAGGCGGTGATCCCGCCGTCCACGACGACCACGGCGCCGAAAATCGTGGCCGTGAGCGCGTTGAACGAGCCGTAGAACTCGCGCGTGAACGGGCCGGACATCGGGTCGCCGCTGATGTCCTCGGCCCTCAGGTAGAGGCCGCCGTTGAACGTCAGGGCGCCCTCGCCGAGGTCGATCCTGCACGCGTTGAAGTCGAGGCTCGCGTAGTCGCCCGTCGAGAGACCGGCGGCCCCCAGGTCATAGACGTTCAGCATCACGTTGCCCGAGTCGCACGGCATCACCTGCGCCGTGGGCTCGAAGATGTCCGACATGCCATCGACCATCTCCGACATCCCTTCGACCATCGTGACCGCGCCGACGCCGGCCGCCGCGGCGGCCTCGGCGTTCTGCGCGGTGATGGTCATTTCGCTCGGTCCGCCGCCGCCGCCGCAGCTGGCGAGAAGAAGAGCCGCGCCCATGAAGGCGCGCGGAATTACGCGCGAGAGATTCACGAGATCCTCCTTGGGCGAAAGCCCCAACCCCGGACTTCCCAGGCCTCCCTGGGCTTCTAGCCTTGACCCCCTTGGACTCTCCCTTATCGGAGGGAGTGCGGAGGAGGCGAGGGAAGATCGCGTCCCGGTCCGGGACGATCGAGCCAGCGTGGCACGCGGTTCCTAGGCCTCGCCGCGCCCTTGCGGCCAAGCTACCCCCGAGCGCGGCCGAGGGGATCGGGCGGGTTGCTGAAACCGGGATCCGGCGGCCTACCGGAAATCGTGGCTCGGGGGGGCCGGGGGGGCCGAGAGATCCGGCCGCCACAGCCGCGCGGCGACGAGGTGCGAGACCCCGTCCTGCACCTGGAGCTTTCCCGAGACGCCGAGGAACGACTCGGTCTTCACGAGGGTTTCATGTCGCTCGAAGACGTCGGGCCAGACGACGAGGTTCACGAAGCCGGTCTCGTCCTCGAGCGTCATGAACGTGACGCCCTTCGCGGTGCCGGGCCGCTGGCGGCAGATGACGAGGCCCGCATAGCGCACGTGGCGGCCGTGCGGCATCGCGCTTAGACCCCGCGCGTCGGGGAGGCCCAGGCGCGCGAGCTGTGCGCGCAGCGGGCCGAGCGGGTGGTCGCGGGTGGAGTGGCCGGTCGCGCGGAAGTCCCACGCGACCTCCTCCATGCGGGTGAGCGGCCTGAACCCGGGCGCGACCTCGGGGAAGTCGAGGTCGAGCGCGGTGGGGGCCGCGGTCTGCGCCATCTCCCATAGGGCGTCGCGGCGCTCCCCGAGGGAAGAGAGCGCGCCCGCCTCCGCGAGCCTTTTCCGGGCGTCCGCGGGGAGAGAGGTCTTCAGCCGGAACTCCTCGAGCGACCGGTAGGGCCGCTCCGCGACGATCCTTCGTCCTCCCTCTTCCCCGAGCCCCTTTACCCACCTTAAGCCGACGCGGACCGCGCCCTCCTCGAGCGTGCACTCCCAGTCGCTCCTCTGCACGTCGACGGGCCGGATCTCGACCCCGCTCCGCTTCGCGTCGTGAAGGATCGTCGCGGGGGCGTAGAAGCCCATCGGCTGCGCGTTCATGAGGCCGCACGTGAACTCCGCGGGGTAGTGGCGCTTCAGCCACGCGGTCGCGTAGGCGATGAGCGCGAAGGAGGCGGCGTGGCTCTCGGGGAAGCCGTACTCGCCGAAGCCGCGGATCTGCTCGAAGACCGCCTCCGCGAACTCGCGCGCGATGCCCTTCTCCTCCATGCGGCGGACGAGGCGGTCGCGATGGTGTTCGATCCGGCCGGTCTTTTTCCACGCGGCCATGTCGCGGCGGAGCTGGTCGGCTTCGCCGGGCGTGTAGTCGGCGGCGACGACGGCGAGCCGCATCACCTGCTCCTGGAAGAGCGGGACGCCGAGGGTCTTCCGGAGGACGGGCTCGAGGCATTGGTGCGGATACGTGACGGGCTCCTCGCCCTTGCGGCGGCGGAGGAAGGGGTGGACCATCCCGCCCGTGATCGGCCCCGGGCGCACGATGCTCACCTCGATCACGAGGTCGTAGAAGTTCCGCGGCCTGAGCCGCGGGAGCATCGCCATCTGCGCGCGGCTCTCGATCTGGAAGACGCCGACCGTCTCCCCGCGGCAGATCATGTCGTAGGTCGCCTGGTCGCCTTCGGGGATCGTCGCGAGCGAGAGGCCGGGGCTCCCGATCAGCTTGAGGGTGCGGTCGATGTGGGTGAGCGCGCCGAGGCCCAGGAGATCGACCTTGAAAAGGCCCAGGTCCTCGACGTCCTCCTTGTCCCACTGGATGACCGTGCGCCCTTCCATCGCGCCGTTCTCGATCGGAACGAGGTCGTGCACCGGCTCGTGGCCGAGGAGGAAGCCGCCCGGGTGGATCGAGAGGTGGCGCGGGAAGTCCTGCACTTCGGCGGCGAGCGCGAGGAGGTGGCGGCATAGGGGGCTCTCCGGGTCGAGTGCAGCCTCGCGCAGGCAGGGGGCGTCGACGTCGTCGCCGTACGCGACGAGCTTCGAGAGGCGGTCGAGCGAGATCTCCGCGATGCCGAGCGCCTTCCCCACATCGCGCACCGCGGAACGCTGCCGGTAGCGGATCACGTTCGCGACCATCGCCGCGCGGTCGCGGCCGTACCGCTCGTAGACGTGACGGATCACCTCCTCGCGCCGCTCGTGCATGATGTCCAAGTCGATGTCCGGCGGCTCCGCGCGCTCCTTCGAGAGGAAGCGCTCGAAGAGGAGGTCGATCCGCGCCGGGTCCACCGCGGTGACGCCGAGGCAGTAGCAGACCGCCGAGTTCGCCGCGGAGCCGCGCCCCTGGCAGAGGATCCCGTGCTCGCGGCAGAAGCGGACGATCTCCCACATCGTGAGGAAATAGCCGCAGTAGTCGAGCTCCTCGATGAGCGCGAGCTCCTTCCGGAGCAGGCCGCGCACCTTCCCCGGGACCCCATCCGGATAACGCTCCGCGGCGCCGCGCCAGCCGAGTTCCGCGAGCCATTGCGCGGAGGTCTTGCCGTCGGGGAGGCGTTCCGACGGGTAGCGGTAGCGCAGCTCCGCGAGCGAGAATCGGCACCGCTCCGCGACCTCACGCGTGCGCTCGATCGAAAGGGGGTCGTCCTCGAAGAGCGCCGCGAACGCGGGCGAAGGGAGCAGCGCGTGCTCCGCGTTGGGCTTCAGCGCGCGGCCCGCCGTCAGGAGCGTTTTCCCGTGGCGGAGGCAGGCGAGCACGTCCTGCAGGGGCCGGCGCGCGGGCGTGTGGTAGAGCACCTCCGCGGCGGCGACGGTCGGGATCTTCAGGTGCGCGGACTCCTCGCGGAGCGCCTGCTCCGCGAGCACCTCCTGGGCCTCCCGGTGGCGGGAGACGAGCGCGTAGAGCCGGTCGCCGAACGCCTCCTTCAAGGGCGCGGGGTTGCCGCTGACCGCGAGGAGCCCCTTCGCATGCGCGCACACCTCCTCGGACGTCACCGAGCACGAGCCCTTCGGGGAGCGGCGTCGCCCGGTCGTGAGGAGGCGGCAGAGGTTCGCGTAGCCCGCGCGGTCCTGCGCCAGCAGAAGGGTGGGTGAGGGGGAGGCCTTGGGCGATCCGATGGAAGGCCGGTCAGCGGGGGGGGAGAGGGTGACCTGCGCGCCGACGATCAGGCGGACGCCCAGCTCGCGCGCGCGGACGTGGGCGCGCACGATGCCGTAGACGCCGTCGCGGTCGGTGAGCGCCAGGTGCTCGAGGCCCAGGTGGTGCGCGCGTTCCACGAGCTCCGACGGATGGCTCGCCCCTTCGAGGAAGGAGAAGTTGCTCTTGCACCAGAGGGGGACGTAGTAGGCCGGCACGACACCTTGGCGGCTGTGCCCCGCCCCCCGGAACGTGCGGCAGCGCTGCCGCACCCTGGACGCTGCAAGTTATTGCCTTCAAACGACTTGTGCTTGTCATGAGGTCTGAGTGTCACTCCACCTTTCCGTGGAGGAACCAGCGGCGGCGGCGCGTGTCGCGGAAGACCCAGAGCCACTCCTCGCTGCGGGTGCGGGCGAAGTAGTACTCGCGGGCGATGCCGCCGCGCCACCAGCCGCCGGAGAGGACGTAGGGGCCGAGCAGGCTGTCGACGGATGCGTCGTCACGGCCGCGCAGCTGCCAGCCGTCCTCCTCGTGGCGCGGGCGGTGGGGGAGCGGGGAGGGCGGGAGCGCGAGCCGGCGTACGAGCGTGCGCCGGCAGAGGCGTGGCTTCGGCACCGGAAGCTCGGGCAGCGGCAGCCACTCGAACGACGCCTCGGGGAGGTGCCCCTCGCGCAGCCCCGCCTTCACGATCGCCTGGTCGCCGAACTCCGCGCGCAGCCGGGCGAAGGCGCGCCTCTGCGCGAGAGGATCCCGCCGCGGTCTCGTCGCGAAGAGGTCGAGCTGCTCCGCGGTCGCCTTCGCCCCTTCCGCGACCATCCCCGCCTCGATGACTCCCGAATCGAGCCTCAAGGAGGAGAGGCGCAGGAGGACGAGATCGAGGATCTGTCGCGCGTCGAGCGTCGGCGCGGCGGGCTTGAGCGTCTCGACACGTCCCGGCGTCCGTTCGAGCTTCAGCTCGAGCGCGAGCGACGAAAGCGCCTCGCGCCTCGCCGCGAGCCGCGCGAGCAGGCGATCGAGCATCGGTTTCAGGAGGAAGAGGAGGCGCTGGACGTCCGTCTCGCCCTCGTCGAGGAACGTCTCCTCGCGGAGCGTCTCCTCCGCGGGCACGGGCTGGAGAGGAAGGTCGTCCTCGTCGCGCGCCGCGCGGAAGACTTGGAACAGGGTCTCGCCGAACCGCTCGAGGAGGCCCGCGGGCGGCAGCCGGAGGAGGTCGCCGACCGTCCGCACGCCGAGGTTCAGGAGCGCGTCGCGCGCGTCGGGCGCGAGAAAAAGCCGCGCGAGCGGGACGCGCTTCAGGCGCGAGCGCTCCTCCTCGGGCGTCCCGAGCACCCATGCGCGCGGCTCGGGCAGCGCGCGGGCGAGCGCGCAGGTCGCGAACCGGTGGAACCCGACGACGACCGTCGCCAAGAGCCCTTCCGCGAGGAGCGCGCCGCGGATGCGCACAGCCCAGAGCCTCAGGGACGGGTAGAGGAGGTCGAGGCCGCTCGAGCCGATCCGGAAGATGCCGGGGTCATGCGGCGAGGGTTCAACGTCGGGCCCGAAGGCGCGCAGCTTCCCCGTGACCGCGCGGACGCCCTCCTCGATCTCGCGCGGCGGGACGACGCCCGCGCAGAGACCGGACGAGAGCGCGAGTCCGGCGGCGTAGCGCATCCCGGGGAGGATGCCGCATGCTCGCGCGCGCTCGTCGACCCAGAGGAGGCGCGCCTGCGGCTTGTCCGCCTCGACGACGGCGGTGGGCCGCCCTTGAAAGCCCGGCTCCCGCTTCCGGAGCAGCTGGAGCGGGAAGTCGCGGATCTCGACGCAGGCGATCCGGTCCATGACGGGAGGGGGCTTCGGGGGCCGCGCCGCAGCTCGCCGTAAGGCGAGCGAAGGCGGGCGGCCCCCCATGCCCCCCTCAATGAAGCCCCAGTGGCCCCCCGCACACCTCCGTGTGCGACCAGCCGGGCGCGTGCCGCTTGTCCTTGAGGACGATCATCTCGCAGCGGAACTCGTCCAGCCCCGTGCGCCGGCGTCGCGCGTGGCCGCGGAGCGAGACGAGCGAACCGGCCGACGGCGCGCGCTCGCTCTTCGAGGTCAGGAAGAGGATGCAGACGCCGTGCTTCTGCGCGAGGCCCAGGAGGCGCGAGAGCGCGGCGAGCGGCAGGCGCGCGGGGCCCAGGTCGAGGACGACGAGGCCGAAGCCGCCCGAGCGCGCGAGCTGGTCGGCGGCGCGCGGGATCGCGCGCGCGTCGGGCACGCGCACGACCGCGAGCGCGGCGAGATCCACGCCGCCTGCCGCGGCGTCGGGCGGGAAGAAGGTCTCCGCGGAAGTCCCGACCCACGCGGCCGGCTCGCCCAGGAGCTGCGCCTGCCGGACGAGGCCGAGCGCGACCGTCAGCGCGGCCGAGTCCTCGGCGCCGGAGATCTCGACGAGGCGTCCCGAGAGCCCCGGGAGCGTCCACGAGGACGGCTCGAGCCTCGATGCCGGAAGGCTCATCGGATGCGCCTCCGCACCTCGACGACCTTGCCGAGGATGCGCAGCTCCTTCGGCGTGATGCGGCGGAAGGCGGGGTTCCTGGGCCGCAGCTCCAGCCGGCGGCCGGCGCGGTGGAGCACCTTCACCGTCGCCTCGTCGCCGACGAGCGCGACCACGATCTCCCCCGTGCGCGCCGTCGCCTGCGGCCGCACGAGGACGAGGTCGCCGTCGAGGATCCCCGCGTCGCGCATGCTCGCGCCGCGGACGCGCAGGCCGAAGAGGCTGTGGCCCCCCTCGACGGCCTCGTACCCCTCGATGTCCTCGGTCGCGAACGAGAGCCCGCCCGCGACGACCCTGCCCACGACGGGCACCGGCGCCGCGGAGGCCCCGCCGACGACCCGGTACCCCCGCGCCCCGGGGAGCTTCTCGAGGCGGCCGTCGTGCGCGAGCCGCTCGAGGTGCTCGCGGGCCGTCTGGGACGTCTGGAAGCCCATCTGGTCCGCGATCTCCTTCATCGTGGGCGGACGGCCTTCGAGGAGCTTCTCGTGAACGAAGCGGAAGACCTTCTCGCGAGTCTGGCCCGGCGGTGTCTTGCCCATGGTTTCTTCTCCTGTGCAGGTTCCTTCCAAATATATGGGAGAGGGGAGACAGGAAACGAGGGGTGGGGCGGCGGGGCGAGGAGGGTCAGCTTCGGAGGGGCCGGCCGGGTCGGGCCGCGACGGCTACCGCACGCCGAGGAGCGCGCCGATCCGCACGCGCAGCTCCTCCGGATCGGTCGGCTTCACGAGAAGCTCCGCGCCGGGGTCGCGGGGCCAGGCGTACCCCGACATGAACGCCACCTTGAGGCCGGGGCGGGCGGCCGCGGCCGTGGCCGCGAGATCGGCACCGTCCATGTCCGGCAGCTTCAGGTCGGTCAGCAGGAGGTCCACGCCGTCGAGGAGCCGGAGGGCACCCTCGCCGTTGCCGGCCTCGAGGACCTTGTAGCCGCTCCCGCGGAGCACGTCGCGCACGCTGCTGCGCACGGTCGCATGGTCGTCCACGAGCAGGATCGTCCCCGACCCCCGCGCCGCGGGGGGGAGGAGCGGCAGGAGGACGCGCACGCATGTGCCCCGCCCTTCCGCGCTCTCCACGGTGACCTCGCCCCCGCTCCTCTCGACGAGGTCCCGGACGACGCTCAGCCCGAGCCCGCGACCCGTGGCGCGCGTCGTGAATCCGGGCTCGAAGGCGCGGGACGCGGTGCGCGCGGTCATCCCCCGGCCGGCGTCGCGCACCTCGAGCCGCGCCCCGCCCGGCATCGCCTCGAGGCTCACGACGATCTCGCCTCCGTTGCCTCCTACCGCGTCGACCGCGTTCAGGAGGAGGTTGTCGAGGATCCGCCTCGCTCCCCCCGGGGCCAGCGGGACCCGAAGCGGCCCGTCCGCGGGCACGAGGCGGACGTGCGCGCCGTGCGCCCGCCGCAGGAGGTCCACGCGGTCCGCCACGACCGCCGAGAGGTCCGCAATGCCCCCCCCCGGCGCGGCGCCTTCGACGATCTCGCGCACCATCTCCGCGCCCTCGCGACACGCCGCGCCGAGTGCCGCGACGTCCGCGTGCGCCGGATGGCCCGGGTCGATGCTGCGGATCGCCGACTCCGCCAAACGTCGCGCGACCGCGACGAGGTTCGAGAGGTCGTGCAGCAACCCGGCCGTCTCCTGAGGCCCCCGCTCCGCGCGCATGTCCCCAAATCGTATCGCAACCCGCGGGCCCGGGGGACATCTCCCTAGGGCTTTCGCGTGAGGGGGAACCGGGAGGGTTCCGCATGGGCAGGGGGCGCGGGGGCCCCTACGCTCGGATTCATGAACCTTGGCTCGGGGCCGCGAGGTCCAAGGGACCGGAACGGCGCCTCGGCCGCGATGAAAGGGATTGTCATGAAGAAGCTCCGAATTGTCCGTCTGCTCGCCGTTTCCGGCCTCCTGGGAGCGGCGCTCTCCGCCGGGGAGGCGATGGCGCCCGACGTGACCCACATCCCGGACGCCCCGAAGCTCCTCGTCGCCCTGGCCGCGGAGGAGGGCGGTCCCGCCTTCCTCGTGCGCGCGCTCGACGGCGACGGGCAGCGCGTGTCCCGCGAACTCCCCGCGGAAGGCCTCGACCAGTACAAGCTCGCCCTGATCGCCCAGACGGCGAAGGACGGCGCGATCGCGGGGTACTCCCTCGTCACGTGGAAGCCCGCGGAGAAAAGCGCCGAGGGCACCGCCCGCGAGTGGCCGGAGCTGAAGAACGTCGCCGGCGCGACGGCCCGCATCCGGGGCGCGCAGACCTTCATGCTGCGCCGCTTCGCCCCGCCCGAGGGGAAGGACGCGAAGTGGAGCCTTGAGGTGATCTCCTTCCGCAAGATCGAGCCCAAAGAGGACGAGGAGGCCATCAAGCGCGGGAAGAAGGAGATCGTCGAGGAAGGGGGCGTGCGGCTCGTCGAGCAGGCGCGCTTCACGCTCGTGGCCCCGAACACCCCGAACGAGGAGACCTGCTACGGGGTCGTCTTTGTCCCGGTGTGGAAGGAAGCGGGCCGGATCCTCGATGGATTCGACGCCCAGCTGGTCACGACGCCCGCGCCGGCCACGGCGGGGCAGTAGGGGTCTCCCCCGAGGGGAGGTGGTTTCGTGTGTTTTCCCTATAGCGGCCCGAGCCGGGTCGCGATGTGATAAGGGTCCACCGCCAATGCCGGCAGGCAGACAGTTGCCCGTACCCGCAAAGAACCCAAAGAACCCGTAACGCCGGCATCTGGCTTTCTCCTGACGCCCGGCCCCTCAGCGCAACCTCCGCGCGGGGGCCGGGCTCTTTTTTTTCGGAGGCCGGAGGCGGTGGAGGTGGACTCGCACGCGGGACGAACAGCGCCACCTCGGGCGGGAAGGGTCGAGTAGGGCTAAAGGCGAGCCCGAAGGCCGACGGCCTCTGGGGGCGAGCCCGAGAGCCGACGGCCTGAAGGAGAGCCTTTTTGGCTTGGGCCTTGCGGCTACGGCTCGACGAGCTGCTCGCGGATCGCGTAGCGCACGAGGTCCACGCGGTCGTGGATGTCGAGCTTGTTCATGATCGCGCTCTGGTGCGCGTCCACGGTCTTAGGGCTCCGGTGGAGGACCCGGGCGATGTCCGCCCGCGACATGCCCCGCCCGATGAGCCGCAGCACCTGCTGTTCCCGGCTCGTGAGGCCGGAGAGCCGCGAAGCCCGGGCGACGGCGCCCGCCCGCTTCGGGATCCAGCAGCGTTCCTCGACCTCGGGGCTGAACGCGAACTCGCCGTTCGCAGCCTTGCGGATCGCGTCCACGAGGCACTCCGGCCTGTCCCCCTTGGAGAGATAGCCCCACGCGCCCGCCTCGATCGCGGCCTCGAAGTAGTGGTCGCGGACGTAGGCGGAGAGGACGAGCACCCGGGCGTCCGGGAAGCGGCGGCGCAGGTCGCCGATCGCCTCGAAGGGGTCGGGCCCCGGCATCTCGATGTCCAGGAGGATGACGTCGGCGCCGGTCTCCTTGACCTTCGCGAGGAGTCCTTCCGCGGTCGGCAGGTACCCCGCGAACTCGAGATCGTCCGTGAGCGCGAGGCGCGCGCGCAGGCCGTCCGCGAGGAACTCGTGGTCGTCCACGCACAGCACCCTCGTCTTCCGAGCGCGCGGCGTGGGGGTGGGCATCATGGGTTTTTCAGATCGAATCATCGGTCATCTCCATGAGTTCTTCGACCATCGTACCGAGCATGCGTCGCACCGCCTCCAGGTTGCCCGGCTCGTTGACCACACGCACGCGGCGCGGCGGAGCGGGCGACGGCGGGGTGCCGAGGAGCAGGATGCGTCGCGAGGCGTCCTCACCGAGGTAGCTGCGCACGGACGCCGGGTCCTCGCTCCCGTCCCAGACAGCGAGCACGCTCCCGTCCCGGCGGGGAGCGATCTCGAACCCCGCGGAGGCGAGAAGCGTCGTCACGAAGGCAGCCGCCCGCGGATCGCTGACGTGGATCTCGGCGCGGCGCGGCAGCGCGCGCGTGGGCGGACGCTCGAAGCTCTCGACGGCGGCGGGAACGACCGGGAGCAGGAGCGTCACCGTCTCCACGTCGATCGCCACCGACCCTCCCACGGCGCTCGCGAAGTCGCGCACCACGGTCGCCCGCGCCTCAAGGAGCTCCGCGGCGTGGCGCGGGGATCCCGGCGATGCGTCCTTGAGGCACAGCTTCACGAAGCGCGAGCTCTCGGGCTCGGCCCAGAGCCGGATCGAGCCCGGACCCTGGAGCGCCTCTCCGATGTCGTGGACGAGCGCGAGGACCGCGTGCGTGAGCCGCGGCGGCGAAGCGGCGACCGGCGGCAGATCGGGCGGGAAATCGCCCCACAGCTGCACGTCCCGCCGCAGCGCCAAGGGCAGGAGCCCGCCGACCTCCTGCCACCACGCGTCCAGCCGCGTCGACGCGGGGAACGCGACCTCGGGGTCCGTGGCGAAGAGCTGGAGCCCCCGCGTGAGCCGGCGCAGCTGGTCGAATGCCCCCCGGACCCCCCGGATCTCCTTCGACGCGAGCACGGGCAGCCCCAAGGCCTCGATCGCGTCGAGCCGGCAGAGCGCCGGGAGCATGACGTTGTTCATGTCGTGCGTGATCCCGCTCGCGAGCGTCGCGATCGTGCGGAGCCGCTCCGCCTGCCGGAGCTTCCCGTGCGAGGCCTCGAGCTCCGCCGTGCGTTCGAGGACGAGCTCCTCGAGCCTCGAGCGCTCCTGCTCGAGCTCCCGCTCCGCGCGGTCGCGCTCCATCGCGACCCCGAGCACGTGACCGAGCGCCTTGAGGAAGCCCATCGCGTGCTCCGCGAAGCGGCGCGGTCCCTTGCCGAGGACGCAGAGGAGACCGAGCGGTCGCGCGACGCCGTGGACGACGGCGGTCGCGGCGCTCTCGGCCCCCGCGGCGGCGAGGAGGGAGGGCACCGGGAACCCGGCGCCGTTCCGGAAGCTCGGCACGGCGACGGGCTTCCCCGCCGCGAGGACGTGCGCGAAGTAGGGCTCGGCCATCGTGGACGCGGTCGCGCCCGGCGGCCAGCCCGCGCTCGCGCGCACCCGGAGCCGCCCGTTGTCCTGGAGCTCGAGCAGCGCGGCGGAGTCCGCGCCCAGCGTCTTGGCCGCGAGCGCAACCCCCTCCGAGAGGAGGGACGGGATGTCCGTGCTCTTGTCGAGAGCGCGCAGGCCGATCTTCGCGACCACCTCGTGCTGGCGCGCCTGCGCGCGCACGTTCATCTCGATCCGCTTCTGCTCGAGCGCCGGGCCGACCGCGGCAAGCGCGACGCAGATCCGCTCGATGAGCGCCGCATCCTGCGGGCGGGGTTCGGTCGCGAAGAAGAGGAGGACCGCGATGGGCCGGTCGTTCACGAGGATCGGGAAGGCCGCGGCGGCGGCGAGGCCGGCCTCCCGGGCGAGCGACTGGCGGCGGGGGACCTCGTTCTCGGTCTCGCCGAGCGTCGCGATCCACCGCGGCAGCGCGTTCGCGAAGACCTGCCCGACGAGCCCGGAGCCCGGGCGGAACCCCTGCTCGCGGCCACGCTGCCGGAAGCGGCTGACCTCGTCCGTGCGGGGGCGGAGCACCGCGGGCCCCATCTTGAGGCCCGTCCCGTCATGGGTGGGGATCCACGCCTCGGCGTAGCTCCAGTCGCCGGAGCGGCAAAGCCGCTTCAGCACACCGCCGAGCGCGCTCTTGTAGCCGCGCGCTTGAGCCACGCGCGAGACGAGAGCCCCGATCCATGCTTCGCGCGAAGACACCCGGTTCTCCGACACGCCCCATTGTAGCTGGGCCGTTTGCGCCCTCCGCATCCATGCCGCGGAATCAGGCGGTTTCCCGACGCCCCAAGAGGGGGCTTCGGGGGCCACCTGCGGCCGGCAACGTCCAACAGGATCGTCGCTGGCCCCCGACGCCCCCTCCCTTCACTTGCCGAGCGGCGACGTCGGCTTCAGCTTGTCCTTGAACTTCTCCCGGACCTTCTTGACCTTCGGGAGCGCCGCCGACCGCACATAGGCCTCGTTGGGGTTCGTGCAGACGTAGTTCTGGTGGTAGCTCTCGGCGGGGAAGAACTCCTTCAGGGGCTCGAGCGTCGTCACGACGGGGCGGTCGAAGACCTTTTCGTCCGCGAGATCCTCGAGGAACGCCTCGGCGAGCGCCTTCTCCTCCTCGTTCGCGAAAAAGATCGCGGAACGGTATTGCGTGCCCTCGTCCGGGCCCTGGCGGTTGAGGGTGGTGGGGTCGTGGGTGGCGAAGTGGACCGTGAGGAGGTCCTCGTAGGAGATCTTCGCCGGGTCGTAGATGATCTGCACGGCCTCCGCGTGGCCGGTCGTGCCGCTGCACACGGCCTTGTAGTTCGCGGTCTCCTTCGAGCCGCCCGCGTAGCCGGAGACCGCGTCGTAGACCCCGTCCAGCTCCTCGAAGACGGCCTCGACGCACCAGAAGCAGCCGCCCGCGAAGACGGCGGTCGCGCGCTTATTGGCCTCCTTGGCCGCCGGGTCCGCGAGCTTCTTCACATCGGCGAGGTCCGTGAAGGTCAAGGACTCGGAGTTGAGGCAGAAGCGGAGGCCGGTCGGGCGCGGGCCGTCGTCGAAGACGTGGCCCAGGTGGGCGTCGCAGCGGGCGCAGTTGATCTCGGTGCGGACCATGCCGTGGCTCCTGTCCACCTTCTCGGCGACGTTCCCCTTCGCGATCGGCTGGAAGAAGCTCGGCCAGCCCGTGCCCGAGTGGAACTTCGCGGAACTGGAGAAGAGGGGCAGCTTGCAGCAGACGCACGCGTAGACCCCCTCGCGCTTGTTGTCGAGGAGCGTCCCGCAGAAGGCCTGCTCAGTGCCCGCGCGCCGGGTGATCCGGTACTGGTCCTCGGTGAGCAGGCCTCGCCACTCCTCGTCGGTCTTCTTGACCTTCGGCGACGGGACGGGGCCCACCAGTTCACCTGCGGCGTTGAACACGGAGACGCTGACCATCGGTTCCTCCTTGGGCGCCGCCTCCGGCTCGGAGGCCCGGCCGAACAGCGCCAAGGCCAGAAGCGCCGCGAGGAGCATGGGCGTGACCGTGCGCGGGGCTCGCAGCATCATGCCGAGATGCTACCGCGCGGCGGCGTTTCCGGGGGGGCCCCGGGGGCCGGCTACTTGAGCGCGGCGAACGCGGCTTCGAGGAGCGCCCGCGAGACCTCGTCGTTGCCGAGGAGCTGGAGGTGCTGCTGGATGAGCCAGACGATCGCGTCCACGACGGCCTTGTAGGCGCCGACGAGCTTGATGATCCGCACGCCCGTCTCGATCGTCTCGACGTTGACCCCGACCTTGTGGACGAGGCTCAGCTCCTTCTGGACCGTCAGGAGGATCTCCGCGTCGCCGCTCACGGTCAGCGATGCCTCTGTGTTCTTCTGCAAGGCCCGCTTGACCTTCTTCGTCACGCATCCGGACGTCAGCGCGAGGAGGGCGAGCACGAGGAGGACTGCCGGGAGGGACTCATTTCCGATCCGTTTATCGGCCCTTCCTGCCGGGCGCCAAAGGCGACCCCGGGTGTCCGTTTCGGGAGCCCCGGACGCCGTTTGGCCGCGTCCGGCCCGCCCGTGGCTGGCCCGCCCTGCTAAGCTCTCCCGCTCCAAGGAGAGGTGCCAGAGCGGTTGAATGGGCCGGTCTCGAAAACCGGTATACCCGCAAGGGTATCCAGGGTTCGAATCCCTGCCTCTCCGCCAATCCCATGGAACGCCCCGGATCAGCGCGGGATGAGCCGGATCGTCCCGACGTCGAGGGTCCCGACGATCGCGCCCGCGCTGTGCTCCACCCAGCGGGCGCCGCCCGTCGCGTGGACGAGCGGGCCCTCCCTCTCCACGAGCAACGCGCGCACCACGCGGGAGGCGCTGCGCATTCGCGGCGCCAGACGAGGAACCCGACGTACGACAACGGAGACGCGCAGATGATCCCTGACGTGCCGGTCCGCACGCAGGTGCTCAGCCCGACGACGAGCTCAAAGGTCCCGAGGGAGTCCGTGTGCGCGGCGGCGACGAGCCCGAAGCAGAGCCGGCTTCGATCCTCCGCAGCACCCTCCTCGAACATCCGACTCATGTCGCGGTGCCGCGCGAGGCGTTCCGGATCGTTCACGATCCCAGGCTCCTGGGGCGTCAGAAGAACGGCGCCTTCGACCGGAGCCCCCGGTCCTCGCGTCCACCAGCGTGCCCCGCACGCGGGCCGGGACTTGGCCTCGACCGAGCGAGCGTGCCGGGGGGTCGGGTGCGAGGTGGGGTAGGGGTGCACCATTTCTGCACGCAGCACGCGCCTCGACGCGGGGCGTTTGTAGCGTCACCGACGGCGCGCTGGGGCACCCCTACCGGAACCGCCACTCGTCGCCGGACCAGCGCCACTTGGCGAGGTAGGCGCCGCAGAAGACGGCCGAGACGAAGACGTCGAAGAGCCAGTCCATCTGCGCCTTCTTCTTCCCCTTCACGAAGAGGAAGTCGAGGAAGATCGCGAGGCCCGAGTAGACGGCCCAGAGGACGAGATAGTTGGCCCAGCCGGGGATTTCTTTGATCATGGCGTCGTCTCCTCAGGGGGAGGGATTCTAACCCGAAATGGGGGGGTCTCGGGGGCCCCGAAGCCCCATCCCATCGAGGTTTTCGGGTTCGTGAAGCCAATGGGACCAAACGGGCTTCAGCCCCGTCTTTGTCTTTTCCCTTGGCAGTGGTTTGCTCCCGGCAGTCGTGACGTCCAACCGCAACGGGACCCCTTCAGGGTACGCGCGCCAGGTGCTCGCGGAGCCGGGTTACCGTGCGCGACTCAAGGCACTCAAGGGCCTGCGCGCGCAGTTCGGCCCCGAGCTCCTGAGTGCCTTCGTCGCGGAGGCGGACGCCCTCACGCGGGCCGAGCCCAAGGGCGCGAGCGAGCGCGCGCGGCTCGCCTTGGTCGTCGCGAGGGCGACCGCGGACCGCCGCGGCGAGGCCGACGCGTTCCGCGCGCTCGCGGACGCCTACCTCGTCGCGAGCCTCTTCGCGCGGGGCCTCCGGGCGCTCGAGGCCGCGGCCGCGGCAGCGCGGACCGTGGACGAGGCGTGGGCCGTCCGCCTCGACGCGTTGCGCGTGCACCCGCTCGTCCACCTCGAACGCTACGACGAGGCGCGCGCGGCGGGCGAGGCCGCGGTGCAGTGCTTCGAGAAGCTCGACGACCGCCGCTCGCTCCTCCGGACCCACATGGCGCTCGCCGACCTCGAGTACCGGCTCGACCGGCCGCGCGAGGCGCTGCGCCACTACGCGCGGGTGGACGCGCTGCTTCCCGCCGAGGCGACCGCGCGCTTCCGCGCCGTCCTCGCCGCGAACCGCGCCAACGCGCTGGAGTCCTGTCACCGGTTCCGCGCGGCCGAGCGCGGCTTCGACGCGGCGCGGCGGCTCTTCCGCGCGGCCGGCTGCGAGCACAGCAGCGCCCAGGTCGAGTACAACGCTTCCTACTTCCAGATGCTCCGCGGGCGCTACGACGGCGCGCTCCGCGGGTACGCACGGACCGGCGAGATCTTCGAGCGCCTCGCGGACGAGCGCCACCTCGCGCTCATCGACCTCGAACGCGCGGAGATCCACCTGCGGCTCCACATGTCGAAAGAGGCGGCGACGCTCGCGGCCCGCGCCGCGGAGCGGTTCCTGCGCCTGGGCCTCGCGAAGGAGCGCGCCCAGGCCGTGCAGCTCCTCGGCACCGCCGCGGAGCTCGACGGTCGGCTCGTCGAGGCGGAACACAACCTCCTTGACGCGCAGGAGGCGTTCGCGGCGCTCGCCCTCGAGGCGCGGCGGCTCGGCTGCCTCGTCCAGCGCGCTGGCCTCGCGCTCCGCGCGGGGCGTGGGGCGGACGCGCGCCGCCTCGTCGACGAGGCGCTCGCGGTGTCCGGCCCGGAGCTCCCCCTCGCGACCCCCTCGATCGAGCTCCTCCTCGCGAAGCTGGACGCGCGCGCAGGCAGCCTCGACGCCGCGCTCGTGCGCGCGACGCTGGTCCTCGAGCACGTCCGCGGCATCCACGCCCCTTGGCTCGCGACCGAGGCGCTGCGCCTGGGCGCCAAGGTCCACCTCGCCCGCGGCGAGACGCGGGAAGCGATCCTCCTCTACAAGAGGGCCGTCGACCGGCTCGAGGAGGACCGCAGCGGCGTCCCGCCCGACGAGTACATGGCCTCGTTTCTCGCGGGCCACGCGGGCACGTACGGCGAGATCGTCGAGCTGCTCGCCCGCAGCGGCGAGGTCGAGACCGCGTTCGAGTACACCGAGCGCGCGAAGTCCCGCGCGCTTCTCGACCTCCTCGGGCGGCGCGACCGCCGAGCCCGGCCCGGCACGTTCGGCGAGCGCCGGATCCGGTACCTTCGCGAGAAGCTCGACGCGCTCTACCACCGGATGTTCCGGAACGAGGGCGAGCGGGGCAGCCGCGCGCTCCTCGAGGCGCAGCGCGAGGCCGAGGGGCTGGAGGCGCGGATCGCGCGGCTTTTGCGCGAGGCGCGCCTCGAGGGCGCGCCGCCGGCGGAGACCGTGACGGCGCCCGGGGTCGCCGCCATCCAGGCGTCGCTCGAGGAGGGGACCGCGCTTCTCGAGTACGTGGTCACCGAGAGCGCGATCATCGCCTTCGCGGTGACACGGGACGCCGTGCGCGCGGTCGTCCAGGATGTCCCGGCCTCCGAGGTCACGACGCTCGTCCAGCGCTTCCTCTTCCACGTCGCGCGCTTCGAGGCCCCCGCGCCCCCCGAGAATCCCTTCGCGCTCAAGGCCGCCCGCGCCACCCTCGAGCGCCTCGCCTCGCTCCTGCTCGCGCCCCTCCTCGAGGGGCTCGAGCCGAAGCGGCTCGTGATCGTGCCCTCCGGCCCCCTGCACAAGGTCCCGTTCCACGCCCTGCCGTGGCAGGACGGGTGGGCCGCGGACCGGTTCGACATCGCCTACGCCCCGAGCGCCGCGGTCCACCGGCTCTGCCGGGCCCAGGCCGGGGCGCGCGGGCCTGCCGCGGTCTTCGGCCTCGCCGACGCCGCGGCGCCGGAGATCGACCGGGAGGCGCGGCAGGTGGCGTCGTTCCTCGGGACCGACCGCGTCTACCTCCAAGGCGACGCGACCCTCGCCCGCCTGCGCGACGTGGCGGCGGACGCTTCCGTCCTCCACATCGCGTCGCACGGCATGTTCCGTTGGGCGCAGCCGCAGCTCTCCTCGGTGCGGCTCGCCGACACCTGGCTCAACCTCTACGACCTCTATGACCTCGAGCTCTCGGCCGATCTCGTGGTGCTTTCTGCCTGCGAGGGCGGTGCCGCGGACGTGACCCGCGGCGGCGAGATGCTCGGGCTGCTTCGCGGCTTCCTCTGCGCCGGCGCGCGCGCGCTCCTTGCGAGCCAATGGCGCGTGAACGACGCCGCGACCGCGGAGTTCATGGACGTCTTTTACAGCAACTACCGGGATGGGCGGGGCGCCTCGGGCGCCCTGCGCGCGGCCATGGCAGAGATCCGGGCCAAGAGACCCCATCCCTACTACTGGGCGCCCTTCTTCCTCGTGGGCCGCCCCTGGGATACGCCCGTGAGCCGGGCCGTGCGCGGCTGCGAGGAGCCGCTCGAGGAGATGGTCGCGTCATGAAGAGGTGTCTCATCATTCTCGCCGTCGTGCACCTGGTCACGGGCGCGGCGGCCGCGGGGTTCCTGAGCCGGCTCGTCACGACGACGCTCAACCGGCTCATGATCACGATCCTTCCGCCGGGCAAAGCCAACCCGTCCAACATGGCGGTCGTCGAGGGCGACATGATGCGCTCCTCGATGCTGGATCAGCCGGCGGCGCGCATGGTCCGCGCGCGCGAGGCGCATGCCGTCGCGACCGGCGCGGGCGTGCTCGTCGCGGTCCTCGACGCCGGCTTCGACGTCAACCATCCGGCGCTCCGCGACCGGGTCGTCCCCGGCATCGACATGCTCAGCCGCGACGGCAACCCGAACGACCTCGGCAACGGGTTCGACGACTACGGCGAGGGCCATCCCGACAACGCGGTCGGCCACGGCAACTTCGTCGCGGGCATGGTGCTCCTCGCCGCCCCCGACGCGAGAATCCTGCCGATCCGCGTGATGGACGACGAGGGCTACGGGAACAACGCCGCGATCACGAGCGGGATCCGCTATGCGCTGACGCGCGGCGCCCGGGTCATCAACATCTCCGCGCGGGCGGCGGCGCTGCTCGACTGTCGCGACGTCCGGCAGGCGCTGGACGAGGCGTACGCGCGCGGCGTCGTGGTCGTCGCCTCCGCCGGCAACGAGGGGGGGAACGGCCTCGGCGTGATCGCGGGCGACGACAGGACCGTCAGCGTCGGCTCGGTGGACGATGCGGGCACCGTCGCCGAGTTCTCGAACGGCGCCGGCTGGGGCGAGGAGCTGGCCGCGCTCGCCCCCGGCGTCGATCTCACGGGGCCCATGACGGGCAGTTCGATGGGCGTCTGGAGCGGCACGTCGTTCTCGGCCGGCCTCGCGAGCGGCGCCGCGGCGCTCTGGCTCCAGCTCGAGCCCTCGAGCTCCCCCGACTGCGTCCGCGCGCGTATCCGCACGTGCGTCAACACGGCTTACGACCGGAGCGGCCGCTGCTGCTCCTCCGGCGTTCTTGATCTCGCGAAGGTGGTGAACCGATGAACAGCCTCATTGAACCCGGCGTCGTGGAAGCGCGCCTCTGCTATGACTCGGCCGCCGACGCGGCGCTCGGTACCCGCGGATTCGCGGGCCAGCCGCGGATGCTCCTCTTCAAGTGGGACGATCTGACCGTCGACCTGCTGCTGTGCGACCAGGTCGCGGACCTGTGCGCGCTGCACGGGCAGGTGACCGAGAACCCCACGGGGTGCCCGGTCGTGGGCGCCGCGGCGAGGGCCGGGGACGCCGTCGCTGAGACCGATGACCACGGGCAGTTCGTGGTGATGCTCGGCGACCGGTGGAACCCGCGCAAGGTGAGCATCCGGACCCGCGCGGTGGCCGTGGTCTGTTCCATCCCGAACTGACGCGGCGGACCGTAGACAGGGCCTCCGGGCGCGGCTACCGTTGCCGCGGATGCGGCTCCCGGCGCTCTGCCCCCTCGTCCTCGCGCTCGCGGCGTGCGGGGGCGGCGGGGGCTTCGAGGGCACGTTCACGGGGACGGTCCAAGGCAGCCCGGTCATCCTCGTACTCCGGACGGACGGCGCGAAGGTGAACGGCACGATCCGCTGGACCGGCGTCGAGGCCCTGGTGTCGGGCACGATCGCCGGCGACGAGATGACGGGGACCGTCCGACAGCCCGAGATGGGTTTCGAGGCGCCCTTCGAGGCCACGCTCCGCGACGACGAAATCGACTGGGTCTACACCTTCACGAGCTCGCTCGGCGAGAAGAACAGGTTCCCGTTCACCCTGACGCGCGGAGAGCAGTCGGCCGCCCGAACGGCGGAGCCGGGCGCATCGCTCGACCCCGATCTCGTCGGCCGGTGGTGCCGCGACAGCGGCGGCGCGGCCGGGAGCGGGAACACCGAGACGAACCGCACCCGCTGCGCGTTCCACGCGGACGGCACCTTCGAGTACAGCGGCGCCGAGACCATGATCGTCTCCGGCCCCGGGTCGCCGGGCGGCGCAGGGCCCGGCGCCGTCATCCGCGGCCGGTGGAAGACCGAGGGCCGGATCCTCTCCTGGCTCGTCGCGGGCGGATCGTGGGCGCCTGTGGGCCGGTACTTGGTCTCCGGTGGCGACCTCCTGATCTACGCCGACGGCACGAAGTACTTCTGGCGCCGGGAATAGGGGGGCCTAGAGGCAATGGCAGGGAGATAGGCGGGGAAGGAGGGCACCTCCCCGCGCTGCCGATTCTTGAGGTTGTAGCCATACAACCCGGCAGACAGAGAGGTGCCCAGTGTCTTGGATCGCCAGGAT